>ENA-UOOK01002726-UOOK01002726.1-fermentation-metagenome-genome-assembly--contig:-NODE-2726-length-21079-cov-4.244292_pt1 | contig 21079 bp, 45 predicted proteins | sample MGYA00245777_ERZ724023 | MGnify/ENA primary metagenome ERZ724023 (study PRJEB28704, sample SAMN03018312) | fermentation metagenome | biome: anthropogenic terrestrial biome; feature: soil; material...
AATATATCGTCACCTATTAGTGATTCTATGCTTATTTTGCCTCCGTAGCTCAGTGGATAGAGCATTGGACTTCTAATCCTTGTGCGTAGGTTCGAATCCTACCGGGGGTACTTGATTTTAAAAAGAAAGGAGATGATGTAATTGATTGAAGAAGTTGTTAAAGAGATAACTGAGATTATTTCTCCAGTATATCTCGTCGGTGGTGCTGTAAGAGACTACATCATGGATAAGGAAGTAGATGATTTCGATTTCACTACTCCTTATACTCCAGATGAAGTCGAAGCAATTCTCCTGGAGAAAAATCCAGAGAGAAAAATGTGGCTTTCTGGTAAGCGTTTTGGTACGATAGCTACTAAGCTCTATCTACCTGAAAGTGAACGCTATGTGAAAGTCGAAATTACTACCTTCCGCGAAGAAGTTTATGAGGGTAGTCGTAAACCTAACGTGGAATTTGTAAAAAGTCTTGAGCAGGATTTGATGCGTAGAGACTTTACCATGAACGCGATTGCACTTCGCATGAAGAAAGGCCATTTTCATTTCATAGACCCGTTTAATGGGATGGATGATATTGAGAATTGTGTTGTTCGTGCAGTAGGCAGTCCAAGACAGCGTTTTAAAGAAGACCCATTGAGAATGCTTAGAGCAGCTAGATTTGCTTCTACTCTTGGCTTTATTGTTGAAGAGAATACTATGAAGCGAATTGCTGATGGCGCTCCGCAGATTCTAAAGGTTTCTAAAGAACGCTGGACACAAGAACTTGATAAGCTACTCATGGGTAACAGTGTAGTGCATGGTCTTAGTGTTCTTATGTACACTAGACTGATAAACTACATGCTTCCTGAACTAGCAATTCAAGGTGGTTATGACCAATGCACTCCATATCATGATTTTGACCTGTGGAATCATACTCTTAGAGTAGTGGAAGCTGTACCACAAGATATAAACATGAAATGGGCTGCACTACTTCATGATGTAGGCAAGCCTTATGTGGCTAAATGGAAACCGAATGGTGAACAGAAAACCTATGTTGGTCATGAACTAGTCGGTGCAGAAATGGCTGCTAAAATTGGTAGGTATCTGAAATGGTCTAAGGAAAGAATAGACACGGTTTCTGATATCGTTGGTTGTCATCTGGAAGACAGAAGCCCACTAAAAGGATACGATAGTGGAGCGCAAAAGAGAAAAGAAGGGGAGTCTTAACTTAATTAATCTAAGAACTTCATCCTGTCGATAATACTTGGAGGGGAGTAATGCCTAACCCCTCCAAGTATTTATCTTTAAAAGAAAGGATGAAGTATGTCAGAAGAATGGAAAATAGCATATGCAGCGGGGTTGTTTGATGGAGAAGGAAGTCTAAATATTTATGAGGTAGCAACTAGGTCTGCCGGATATAGAGGAAAACCTACCATACGCATATCTATGACTAACAAAGAAGCAATAGAGTTTTTTCGAGATGCATTAGAGATTGATAATAGAATAACTGTTGCACCTCCGCAGAAAGACAAATATAGTCAACAGTATAGAATCAAACTAACGCATCAAAAAGCTAAAAGAGTGCTTCTTTTACTGCTTCCTTACCTCATAGTAAAAAAGGAAGCGGCTTTAAAGATTCTTTCTGGCTATTATGGAGAAATAAAGTAATGGCTCCCTTTCTCTTTTTAAGGAGAAAGCTATGTTGTCTTCAATTCTGGCTATTATTGCTCTGCTAATAGTAATAGCCATTACTCACTACATTCGTAAATGGGCAGAAAAGAGGGAAAAGAATGTTCCACATCCATAAATGGGATAAATGGGCAAAACCTTTTGCCAGAAAAGTAGTTTGGGTGGACGGCTGGAAAGGAACAATCGTCCATGAGAGTGAAAACATAGAATACTGGCAAAAACGTGTTTGCCTAAAATGTGGTAAAGAACAATGGAGACAGGTGGATTAAATGAAACCAGTAGCCTGTTCTGTAGAATGGTATGAGGGTTATGCAAATGACCCAAGACTTCAAATCGTAGTAGATAGAATTCCTAACGCTGAAGAGTTCAGATATGAACACAAAGGCGGTTTGTGGTTTGCAGAAAAGGAAGGATATGTAAGGTTCTTTTCTTGGAACGGACCAGGGAATGAAGAAGGATACTGTGGAAGATGCTATCCAATTAAGACCATAGAAGGAGAAGAAACAATACTTCGCGGTCCTTGGTCTAGTAGGTCAGGAGTAATGAATAAGTATTTCACTACTCAAAGTCTTGATGTATCAGTTAAGACTGAGAATGATGAATATTCATGTTGGTGCGCTGGTCATGTAACACTGTTGTTTGCTCTAGAAGCAATTAAGCTCTGTGAAGAACCAATAGAGCTTGTAGTAAAGGAGAGTCATGGAGAATATATCTTCGTACCCAAAAAGATTATCTCCAGAACAGATTGAGGCAACTTTAACTGCCTTAAACAATAGGTATAGGAGAGAAATGGCACAATTCAGTGACCATCACGCTGATGATTATGAGCCATACGAAGGTTATCCTGATGGAAAAGACCTTTATGATGCTCATATGGAAATGACAATGAAACCTTCTCTTGATGAGCAGATGAAAACTCCAGAATTCAAAATGGCTTCTCTTGCTTTAGAGCTTACTTGTACGAGACAGATGATAAAGAGCGTAGAAAGAAAGCTCTATGACACTATAGAAGCTGTGGAGTTTCAGTTAAGCAAGAGAATGGATAGGATGCAAGAAACAATAGACCTTCAATCTGAAGCATTAGTCAATCATATCTATGGTATGCCTGATGATTATGATACTCAAAGGCAAATTGAAGAAGAATTGCCTGAAGATTTCTGGAAAAGAGAATATTAGTCGATAATCCCGCAGAAATGCGGGATATATACAAGACGGCAACTTGTATACTGACGAGACAAGCCAGAAACTCAGATTAATAAAAAATTTGAGCGCCGGGAAAAAAAGGGCTTCTATTAGCTAATAGAAAGGAGAAATTGTGAGGGAAGGAAGAAGTCCTCCGATGAAGATTTCCCTGTAAACACAATGTTTTGTATGTTTATGCAGCACAATGTATAGTTCTTTCTAAGGAGAAAAAGAAAATGTCCGAATTCGTTACTATCAACCTTGCCATTCAGGGTGAACCCGTGAAACCGATTGAGGTTCCGGTTAATTCCACTTTGGCTGAAGTTAGAGTCCTCAAGAATCTCCGCTCTGATTTGGAATTCCGTATTCAGGGTGAGGAAGTCGAAGAGGATTTCCATTTCACGGAAGATGAAGCGGGCGTTTACCTGATTGGCACTAAGGATGCCAAAGGTGGTAACGTCTAATATGAAAATTTGGGAGTTGGCCTAGATAATTAAGTCTAGGCCACTCCCACTTTTCGTCGTTGAAGGGAAGTTAAATGCGAATATTTATTCCAAACGCTGCCCGTGAAGATTTTACTTATCTCTTAATGGACAGGGTTTACGCTGACAAAAGTGCTAATTTTAGTTACACTGAAAGGTCAGCTAATGGCGTTTTTGCCTGCTTTGAATGGGAAGACGAAACAATCACTTACGATTATGTGAAAGAAGTTTGGAAAGACTTCACAAGAAAGTGGGATTGTGGTGCTTTCATTCAAAGGATGGAGTATCAACTAGAAGATGGCTCTACTGTTATCTGCCCAAACAACAGTTTTCTAACGGTTAACTTTGGAACTGTTACAGACAGATACAATACAGAAGAGCCTGAATGGAGAAAAAGAGTCGAAGAACTAGTCAACAGTATGTCTTTTGATGCTCCATTTGTGGTGGAGTTTAACCCTTCATCCTACAATATGAAGCGAAACGTTCCAACTATATCTCTCTTTGGAAGAGATATTTGGAGAAACAACGGAGAAATGCATCTTTCTGGAGATTTCCATCCAGTTGTATTTAGAAATATGTCTAACTTGGTTTACATGCCAAGCTATGTAGACGAAGTTGAACGCTTGACTTTCTATTACAATGAGCCTGATGAATGTATTATCACTCCCTTCTGTGTTATCAAGAGAAATACAAAGGGTTTTGGTAATACTGTTCTGCTTAGAAGTATGAGTTTTCAGTCTATTGAGATTGCAGGAGCCAAACACATAAATGAGATTCTAGAAGAGAGCCTCTTCTGGACTAAAGTTCTCATTCCTTTGGCAACTGAGAATTTCGAAGTCTTGAAAAAGGAGTTTGAAAACCAAGTAATTCCTATGGCTATTCAGTTTAGGTATTTCAAACTTCAGTCTAAGACGGCTCTTAGAGAAGAAATCAATAGTCTTGGTGTTCAAAAACTAGAGGCACAGAACAAGATAAGTAGTTTGGTTCGTTCTATAACAGACCAGAAGATTCGCGTAAGTGAATTGGAAGAAACTATCAAGGAAAAGAAGGCTATTCTTGATAGAGGATTGGCCTGTCAGGGAATGGAAGATGAGTTCAAAAGAATACTGGCTCTTCCTTACATAGAAAAGTTTGTATTCATGGGAACTACTGTAGTATTCACTACAAAACCAATTGCTATTGATGAAGATGGACCTGTTCTTGGTGGTTACACCATAACGTATAACGTTCAGGATAAATTTCTGAACATTCACAATGATGTTAACCCCACAGACGGATTAGCACATCCTCACATTTATCAGGATGGAGAAATTTGCTTCGGCAATTACTCTGATATCTTCTTCAGATTCCAAACTGGAGAATATCTTGTAGGACTGGAACTGCTTCATGAATTCCTTTCCACGTATAATCCTGAAGATGAATGGGGAAGAAGGTTGCTCTGGTGGGATGCTGAATTTGTATTTAGAGATATGCGTGAACGTGGGCTTGAAGATTGTATTGAGCCTGAATGGGATGATGCATATTACGCTAGATATGGAGAACATCTTCCTAGTGCAAATCTCTGTCCTGATTGTGGAGAAACAGAGAGTGAATGTACATGCCATAGATGCCAGTATTGCGGTAGGCATGAAGATGATTGCGAATGCTGGATTTGTCCTGAATGTGGTTGTGAAGTAGGAAATGATTGCCGTTGTGACCGTTGCGAAAGCTGCAACGAATTGGTAGGCGATTGTGAATGTGAACGTTGTGATGAATGTGGTGAGTTGCTAGACCCATATGACCAATATTCTAATCATTGTATATGCGAAAGATGCCCTAATGATTATGATATCTATGTAGATACTGATGATGAAGGCTGCTGTACAGAGTGTGAGAATTGGGATTGTGAGCATAATTGCAACGAAAACCATTCCATGCATCAGGACGAGACTTTATTCGATGAATTAGAAGAAGCTGTATAAAGGGGAATAAATATGCAAAGTCCAAAAACTACTTTGTGGATACCTCCACGCATATACAATGAGTTGATGTTTTATGCGTGGAGCGTAGATGCAGAGGTTGGTGGATATGGAAGGCTTCTGTTTGATTTCGAACAGAACGACATTCACATCCTAGAATTGTTTCTTGTGAAACAAGAAGTCCATCAGACAGAGTGTAATCTTAAAGCCGATGGTACTGCGGCTCTTTATCAAGAGCTTATTGATAAAGGAGAGCCAGAAAAAATCGGAGATATTACTCTATGGTGGCATTCTCACAAGAACATGGGAGCATCATTCTCAACTATAGATGATGAGTTGATGAGAACATGGCCGGGAAGCTACCTTGTTTCTCTTGTTATTAACAGAGATGGAAAGATGAGCGCCCAGCTAATGTCAAAATCTCCACTCCTAGTTATTGGAGATATTGATATTGGAGTTAACTGGTTCGATATCGAGCAGGCTGAAGAATTGAAAGCCGAGATAGAGAAGAAAGTTACAAAAGCCACTCCTGTTCCAGTACAACAATCAATGGCTCCTTACTGGCAAGGGAAACAGCAGCAAGGCGTTAATCAAGGTACTCCGAGAACTGGTTATAGTCCATATGAGGGATATGATTGGGATGAGGAATACAAAGGCTGGTGTAAAGGCCAGAAGAAATCCACGGGCTTTCATGATATGACAGAAGAAGAATGGAAGAAAGCTCAAGAGGAAGAAGAAGCTGAATGGAAAGCTGAAGTAGAAGGTTGGCTTGAAGGAGATGATGATTTAGATGAAGATGAAAAGGCCGCAATTCGTAAAGAATGCGGAGTAGGATAAATCTATTGTGGAGCTTTATGCTCCACAAGACAGTTTGAATCCCGAATCCTAGTATGGGAGAATCAGAGGATTGCCTGAAAAACGGCTCGTCTGAAACTGTTTGACGCTAGGATATCTGCACAAAGGAGAAGGAGTGATGATTGATGTAAACGCTGTAGTATCCTTAGTAGTATTAATTGCTCTAATAATAGGGCTAGAAGTGATAAAAAGGAGAAAACGTGACTGATGCGTATGTACGAAGCCTAGATATTTTCAATCCTAGCAAGGCTAAACCCGTGTCTATTATAGGTTGTGGCTCTATTGGGAGTTTTGCAGCCTTGACTCTGGCGAAGATGGGAGTACAATCCTTTCATTTATACGATGCCGATTGTGTAGGAGAAGAAAACATCGGCTGTCAGAACTTTGGATGGGAACATCTTGGTAAACTGAAGGTTGAAGCTGTGAGAGATATTCTTGTAGCTAATTCTCCAGTGAAACCAGAGAATGTCACCTGTCACCCTGAATTTGTAACATTCGAAACAAAGCTGCCGAGACTCATCACTATTGTTGGTGTTGATAGTATGGCTGCGCGACAATTGATATGGCAGAAGCTCAAGAACAAAGTGCCGTTGATTGTCGATGGCAGAATAGGTGGTCAAGTCGTGCGTGTATTCTCTGTATTGCCTACAGAAGAATATGCAGAGTATTATGAGAAGTATTTTGTAGACGATAAAGATGCATATCAACTTCCATGTACTCAAAGAAATGTTGCCTATGTTGCCAATATAACACAAGCAATCATAGGAATGGCGGTGCGTAATTTCGTGGAAGTAGGTAGAGTAGAAAAGGAGATAGGTATTGATGTGGCGACGTTTGTGAACTACACGAAAGGATAAGATTTGGAAGCAAAAAAGAAGTCTCGCTATGGTAAGTACGCTCGTACCATTGATGAGTTTTTAAAGACAGGCGCAAGTGTAGGTAAAGTAGACAAAGATAATGCGTCCATACATGCTATGTACATGGGTTTCGATAGAGCTATCAAAAAAGATTACTCTGGTAAGGTTTTCCTTTCCGTGATTGATGGCGAGATTTACATCGAGAGAATTTACTGAGGAAAGGAGAATTTTATGTTTAGGATTTTAAGTGCTATTCTTGCAATCATTCTTGGTGGTAAGAGGTAGAACAGAGTATGAATATGAACATCACTTCTATTTGGGAGGACTTTGAGAAGGAAGCATCCAATTTTGATAGCTTAGAAGAAGTTCTTGATTTTGTGGCAAACAAATATAACATGAGCAAAGACGAAGTTACTGAATTGCTGAGTGTGTCAAACTTAGCTATTGCTGAATACTTTGACCATGATAAGCTATTCAGAAAGACAGGCATCCTAAAAAGAGAAACTGATAGACGAGCGCATGACGCTATCTCAGCTATCTTTATCAACGGCGTATTCTTTGGCATGTTCTTATCAGACTTTCTAACATGGAAGTTTCCTAAGAAGTAGCCTAAAATGGGGATGGGGAGCGGGAAAACTCCCCTTCTCCGAGATATGTGTGACTACTATATAATAATCAGGTTTACTACTACTTACAGATGTTAACAGAGTAAACATATGTAAACGTGAGTAGACGACACTTCACAAGGAGAAAGTATGGAAGAAGAGGATTACGATATCTACAAGATTAACCCAATGAAGAAAACGCCTGCTAATGGCGGGGATTATAAGCACAGGGAAGTCGAAGAATGGAAGTGGAGAGACTTCTATAACTACTTTGATGACCAGTATGCTAAGATAATCGGCGGGAACAGATGGGTTACAATAAAAGAACGCAACGCTAGGAAGAGAATCATAGAGCAGTCCTTTGAGTTTTGGGGGAAAGACGTTTTCAAAGCTATGATAGACTGGCTCTTTGAGAACTATAAGGACTTTCCTCAGTGGAAAGAGGTTCATATTGGTCTTATCTGTGGCTCTCACGGATGGGCGAAAATGATTGGTGAGAACGCACAGCGACAGGTTGAACTTGACAAACGCTGGAAAAGGAAGTAGAGTAATGAGAATAGGGGAGTTCAACTTTCCAGATAGCTGTCCTGAGAATTGTCCAGACAGACCTAATATGGAACGTTTTGATATGTGTAGCCTCTGCTTTAGGTGTCCGGTACTCAATTGTGCTGGTGATGAAGGTACTAGATTGATGAGGCCAGAGGATTATGATTTAGATATGGCAGAAGGCTGGTATGAATGGTTTAAGGAGAATGGAGTAGTTGAATAAAAAAGAACTTTATACGATATGTCACGCCAATGGCATTCCTCCACTGATGTACAGATGGTCATTCTATAAAGACCAGGAAGACGGATGGTTAAGAAGAAAGCTACTTCCAGTCTTTGAAGACATAGACAGTTTTATCCGTGGAAGAAATGTTTGGTATGTTTACATGGAGGATTCGGTTTTAGGAAGTAGAGTTGGTGCCGCCTTTTTTAAAGCAGCTATTTTAAAAGACTGGCACAATGTTAGGTATACTACAATCGAAAATCTCGCAGGATACCAGATTGAAGGCTGGTATGAGAACGGCGATGTTTACACGAACATACTAAACTCTGACCTTGTTATCATTGATAAGGTGATGCACAAAATGGAAGAGCTTCAGAGAAAAGTATGGAGTAGGTTTGTTGAAGACAGGCTTACTTTGAATAAGAGTACAATCTTTGTTGGGTTAGTAGCTCCCAACAGAGTATTTGATGAAAGAGCCATAGACCTCTTGAAAGACGTTGATGCAAGAGTGCTTTCAGAAAATGGGATACAACCGATATGTTAGGAAATGACTTGAGTAATAAATCTGCTCCCATTCTCGCTTTTAACTTTGAGCGAGTTATATGTGAGAAGTTTGGAAAGAAAAGGTTCCAGTATCACTATGAGATTGATAAGCAGCATGTTCACGCCATCAATCAATTGTACTGGAAGGAATTCAGCATATACTACGTGACGTTCGAATATCCAGGTAAGAAATTGGATAAATTAGAGCCAGAACTAGAGGATGCTGGCTGTTTGTTTAATGGCACACTTAGAGTCAATGATATTGACTCTCTTTTGTTTTGGTTTAGACAGCAGAGTGCCGGATGGTATTATGATACGGATAGAAATGTAGTTCAAGCGTTATATCCGTTCGGCCAGATGTGGGAAGAACATATTGTACAAATTTGGAATAAAGGACAGTAATCATGTTTTCACGTTTATTTCCAATCATCATATACGTTGGCTCTTTAGTTTTTTGGCTTGCGGCTATGATTGTTATGCCGGATGATACACCTGGATATATAAAACTTTTTGCTTTGTCGTTTTATTGGCTAGGTATAGCTATTATGTCCAGTTTGTCAGAAAGAGGGTAATGATGAAATTTTTGGTTAAGGGAGAAGCTAGAGTAGATATTTATTTTGAAGTTGAGGCTGATGATGAAGATGAAGCATGGGAATTTGCTGAAGGGGTAAATCCTCAAGATTTAGAAGAGGAAGACTTTCAATTTCCTGCCTTCGATTTTATGGTTACAGACGTTGAAGAATCTAAGGAACAATGAGACAAGTACTACTTACACAAGGCAAAGTTGCGCTTGTTGATGATGAGGACTTTGAAACAGTCTCTCAGTATAGGTGGTTTGCTCAGTTTGATAGGTATAATTGGTATGCAGTTAGACAAGCACCTAGAAAAAATGGGAAACAGAAGCCTATTCGTATGCATAATTTTCTTCTTCAGCCAAAGGAAGGTTTTGAGGTAGACCATATAAACCATGATGGGCTAGACAATAGACGAGAAAATCTATTGGTTTGCTCTCATGCAGAGAACCTTAGAAACTGGAGTAAGGCTAGAGGCGTATCTAAATATATTGGAGTGAGTTGGTGTAATACCCATAAGAAATGGAAAGCTAGGATTAATGTTGATGGTAAAAGAATTTCTTTGGGGTACTTTTCCTCAGAAAAGGAAGCCATTAGTGCTATAGAGAAATTTAAGGAGGGTTAGCCATTAACATAGAAACAGGATTAATCTCTAAAATTGAAAAGAAGGATGATTATTTAACTGTTCTTAATGAACGAATCACCAAAGATTTTTTCGAAGAGCATAAAGAAGTTTTTCAGGCTATTGCTGACCATTTCAGTAAATATAAAGCTGTGCCTGAACATGAAACTCTTCAAAAAGCCTTTCCTAACTTTCAATTTTATGGTGGAGAAGAGCCTCTTCAATTCTTCATTGACAAGATAAAAGAGCAGTATAAGAAGAAGCTGTTCAATACTACACTTCCAAAAGTGGCTGAACTAATGGCATCGGATATTGATGCAGCAGAAAAGACACTTCAGCAATTGCTTTCTACTTCTAAGAACTCCATAAAGACGGGAAGTACGCTAGATTTTTCTAATAGTGCGGAACATATGAAGTCTCTTTATGATAAGAGAGCAGAAGGATTAGGTGTTGATGGATATTCAACATCCTGGCCGTTTTTGGATACATTGACCTGTGGATATCATGGTGGAGAGTTGATTATCTGGATGGGTAGAGCTAAAATGGGTAAATCTTGGCTCTTAACATGGCAGATGCATCATATCTGGATGGAGAATACAATACCATGTCTTTATATCACAAAAGAAATGGGGAATGATGCCATAGGAATGAGAACCTTGGCAATAGACCTTGGTTATTCATTCGATGCTATTAGGCGTGGTAAATTAACAGCAGAGCAATATGAAAGATTCTGCGAAAGAAATGATGAGATTCAAGCAAAAATGGATAGTGGTGAGTATGCTAAAATGGCTATTCACGGATTTGATTTGCTTGATGGTTCATCGGGAGTTTCAGCTATCATTCCTAGAGTAGAACAGTATTTAGGTAATGGTGGAGTGCTTTTTGTTGATGGTATGTACTTGATTCCCGATGATAAAGGGGAAGCTGAATGGAGAGGCATTGTTAATGTTGCTACGGATTTGAAGATTCTGGCACAAACATACAATATTCCGGTAATAGTAACGACTCAACAATCTATGGAGGATAAGTCAGACGTTCCTAGATTGGAAAATGCTGCCTACGGGAAGTATATTGTACAGTACGCCGATTTGATTCTTGCTATCGGTAGAAGTGATATTGATAGGCAAGCTAACCGTGGTAATATCTATGTGCTAGGACAAAGAGAAGGAGATATTGGGCATTTTACTATTAATATGCGATTTGACCCAATAGACTTTACTCAATGTTACGATAAAACTGTCGATGACTATAGTGAAGAAGATGAGGATTCGGAGATTTATCATGTATGATAAATACGTTATGATGAATAAAGCATGGGATACTGAAGATTGGTTTAGAGGCTACTATAAAAATGAGGAAGAAGAATGGATGGACAACTATTATGGGGATATTCCGAGTTTGACTCAGAAGACCCCTGTAGAAAGTGTGTTTGTTTTGAATGCACGAAAGAGCAAAACTGTTCCATTGGGTGTGTTGTTTGTTCTGATTGCTACGACTTTCGTAAGCCTAGGGATTATTGTCCAGAAATGGAGGAATGGTGAAAAGAATACTTAGTCACTTAGAAGAGACTGCCCTATATGTGGTTATTCTTTTCTTGCTTGGTATTTTGGTTGCTAAGATTTTTGGGCATCTTACTGTTGATGATACTTTAACACAAATAATTACTATAGTGCAGATTTTCGCGTCTATAGTATTGGCCTGGATTGCAGGCTGGAAAAAAGGAAGCGATAAATAATGCTTCTAAAAGATTGGATAAAGAAAGTTTTTAGTTCTTTAACGATTGTTAAAGCTGTGCGAACTTTCTTTCTAATATTCATATTTGTGGCTTGTGTAGTAAATCTTTTCTATGATGGTATTATAGCTATATCTATAGTTAAAGCTTTTACTGTAGCACAAATAGTTGGATTGATATTATTGTCATATGTAATGGGTTGGTCTGATGGTAGTGGTGAGGAATAGCCTAGAAGAACTTGCTAAAAGGTTACAACTCAGGAAAGTGAAAATAAGAGGCGCGGAAATCCACGCCTCTTGTCCTTTTCCAGATAAACACTTTAAAGGCAAGGATACACATCCTAGTTTTTCTATCAATGTTGACAAAGGAGTATATAATTGCTTTGCTTGTGGCAGTAGAGGAACAATAGAAGAGCTTATCTCTGAGCTATTAGAAATATCAATTCCTTCAGCATTTGAACAACTACAAGAATGGGGATTTGATAAACTTAATCGAGAGCTTAGAGAGAAAGAGATTGAACATGAGCGACCAGAAGTTTTACCAGAGGGATTACTCCTATACTATGACAAAGTGGAAGACGATTTTGCAGAAATTTATCGTGGTGTTGTGGATGAACAAGAGTGTGTAATTTATCCAGTAAGAAGATATGATGGAAAACTCGTCGGAGCTTTGGCAAGAAGCATTGAAGGCCGCTGGCACAAAGCCATGTGGAATATCCAGAAAAAACTTTATCTCTATGGTGAGGATTTGGTTCGAACTGAAGAACCAATCGTCATTGTGGAAGGACCAGGAGACGCAATTGCTTTACGAAAAAGCGGAATCAATAACGTAGTAGCTTTAATGGGCGTTACTATTTCAAATGAACAAGTTGAAAAGCTTCTTTCCTTATCAAGTAAGTTTATTGTGTGGCTTGATAAAGATAAATCAGGCTCTAAAGGTATGGATTTGATTCATGAAAAAATGGACAATAGAGCTACATTACGTTATGTATCTCCCTGGAAAATCGAATTCGATGGTAAAGACCCAAGAGACTATTTTGAGTCTCAAGGAGCCGACAAAGTAAAAGAAACAATCGAGAACGCTAAAACATTTTTTGAGCATGTATTGGAGAGCAAGTGTCACGTATCAAATTAGAAGATACCTTCATGGATATTATGATTAAAATGTCTGAAGGAAATCCTGGAGCGGTAACTGTTCTTATGGAACTTTACAAAGAGACTCCAGAAACAGACCCAATGAGTGCGCTAGGTGGATTAGGACCGATTATGTGGTTAGATACTTTTGGTATCTATGGTTCTAGAATCTGGATGCTCTATAAGGATGTATGTGGGCAAGATGTAGAAAAAACTAACTGGATGATTCGTGCGGTGCAGCTTGGTATAATGTCTGAAGCCGAGCTTAATCATAGAATCGACAACTATGGTAGAGAAGGAATTGACGAGATAATTGAGAAGGTCTTTGACCAACTCTCTTATTATGGAGAAGGTAAGTCTGAGTAAAACTCAGATAAGAAAATTGTGGTCGGCCTGGGGAAAAAAGAAAGGATTCAAAATGACACCCCTAGAACATGCAATACGTGAGGCTACAGAACAGTGGATTGCCAGCATAGTAGGATGTGAAACAGAGTTTCTATCAATAGTTGAAGATAGAATCACAGAAGGTGAGGGTCTTGATACTGTGGCTGAAGATTTTATGAGTGAGTATGTTGACTTTGATATGCTCATAGCTTCAGTAGAAGATGCCATCAATGACTCACTAGATGAGCTTAACATTGAAGTAAATGTAGATTGGAATAAGGAGTATTAGGATGGTGTGGACTAGTTTTTGGGATATGCATTCTGGCGGTGGTCAGAAAGAACAGTGGAGCAAGATTTTTATCGAAGCTCCGCAGAGTGAAGCTGAAGTTATCTTTCAGAATAGATTCGGCCATAATCCTTATAGGGTGACTTGTACGTGTTGTGGTGAAGATTATTCCGTAGATGAACATGAAACTCTTGAACATGCTACTGGATACCATCGTGGCTGTGCTTTTACTGAAGATGGAAATGGTTTCTTAGAAAAGCCGTCTGGAGAGTCATGGAGACATTATAAAACCCTTGAAGAATATCTTGCTTCTGAGGATGTACTCGCTATCTATGAAAAGGATATTCTTCCTGATGAACGTATTGGTGAACTGAGAGAACAAGGATACGTTTGGATGGATTAATCCAAGTGGGCAGGTGGTGGAATGGCATACACGCTATTAATTGTTCTTTTATTATGTGCCGATAATTAAGGTGTCGGCACTTGCCAGTGTAGCCCAATTAGGCAGAGGCAAGGGTCTTAAACACCCTACAGGTATGAGTTCGAATCTCATCACTGGTACTAGAAAGGATAGATATGAAAAGAAGATATACGGATGAGCAGTTAAAAGAAGAGTTTGATTCTGCAAAGTCTATTGCTGACTTGCTTAGGAAGTTTGGAATATATAATTCTGGAGGTTCAGCGGCTATAGTTAAAAAACACTTAATTAGATTAGGACTAGACCCAAATAAAATTAAGAATAAAGCTGGAAAAGGTCTTGTTAAGAAAGGTACTACAAAATATACTTTAGAAGAGATACTTGTAGAAGACTCTTATTACTCAGCGAGTGGCACATCGACTCTTAAAAGAAGAATTCTAAGGGAAGGTCTTTTAAAAGAAGAATGTTATATCTGTGGTCAACTTCCTAATTGGAATAAACAAAAACTTGTTCTTGTATTAGACCATATTAACGGAAATAGACAAGATAATAGAATTCAAAATTTAAGATTGGTCTGCCCTAATTGTAATAGTCAACTATCTACGTTTTGTGGAAGAAACGCTAAAAAATAGTCTAGTATCCCTTAAACAAGGATTGAGGGTTCGACTCCCTCCCTGCCTATATAAACTAAAAAGGAGCCAGCTATGGTAAAGACGAAAACGGCTCAAATCATACTAGTATGTCTAGTTTTTATCGACATACTGTGTTCATTTATCATGTGGCGCTACTATGGGATGGTTGAAAACAATCCTATAATGCTGTGGGCGTTGCTTAATGGATGGATGTACTGGTTGTTTTCTGGAATTAAACTAGGTCTAGTACTGATTTTGGCATGGGCGTATCCTAGGCTTCGTCTAGCTAGGATATTTACGTGGATTGTAATAATAGTCTATGGTGTTGTGTGGTTACAGTATTTCATAGGAGAATTGATATGAGATGTGGGGATTGTGAAGAAGGAACTTATGCGGAGAAACACGGCAATAAAAAGTTTACTTTCAAAGATGGTGTAACTGTAGAGTATTACAGTTGGTGGTATGAGTGTCCTGATTGTGGTTCTACCTGTCTTAGTAGAGAAATGTTAGACTCTAATATGCAGCATATGTACTATGCTAGATTTGAACAGCTTGAAAATAGATTGGCTGCACTAGAAAGTAGGATGTGGAGACAAGAAGCTAATCACGCTGTTTATGGAAGGGCATAATGAAAGTTAAAGCAGTATGTGTGATGCGAACTGACCTTCGCAACAGTGATGGTTTTAAAGTGCCTAAAGGCAAGTTGATAGCTCAAGGCGGTCACGCTTTTGTAGGATTGATTACTAGGCTTATGAAATGTGACAACTACGAAGGCTATAGATACCTGCATGTGTATCAAGGAGACGAAACTCCGTTACAAGCATGGCTTAACGGAGCTTTCACTAAGATAGTTCTTGCTTGTAATTCGGAAGAAGAGTTGATGGAGCTATATGAAAAAGCAAAAGAAGCCAAACTTAACACTGTACTTATTACTGATTCGGGCAATACCGAATTCTCCGTACCAACAAGGACTTGCATTGGCATTGGTCCAGCATGGGAAGAAGAAATAGACGAGGTAACAGGTCACTTGAAAGGATTTTCATAATGGTTAAAAGGTATTGGTACTACATTGGCTGTTTTGGTATAGGGTACATCGTTGGCGATATTATCACTGATATTGTGTTCGCAGTTACTTAAAAAGGAGAAGAATAATGTATATCTGGAAGTATCCAATTCCTGAAATTACAGACGAGTTTGAAATTGAAATGCCGAGAAATGCTCGGGTGTTGCAGCTAGAGAAATAATGGTGGCTCATTTCGGATGGAATTGGTCTATGCAGTACAACGAGAAGGAGTTTGAAGGCCAAGTAGAAGAGTATCATTTACATGAGGTAAAATAATGAATGCTGAACAGATGAAAACTTGGATTGACAATGCTTCCTATGAATCACTACTTTCTAAATGGCGATTTGAGCCTGTCGGTTCTCCTTGGTTTCAAGGAGAGATTGGTGATTACTATACAGCGGCCATGAAGAAAAAGAGAGAAGAAACCTCACAGGATGAGCAAGTGGCAGCTAGTAAAAGGATTGGTTGGTAAATGAATCAGTATCATAAGATTAACTCTCTCTATAAGAGGTCTAGAGACGGTAAGAAGATGCTTTTCGGAGAGTATTCTCAGGAAGAGTTTGCTTATCTAGCTGATAATAGATGGGTATTCACTGAGAAAGTAGATGGAACAAACATTAGAATTATGTGGGATGCTATAGGAGTTAGATTTGGTGGCAAAACAGATAATGCTCAGATTCCTGCAACGCTGGTAGCTAAACTAATAGAGCTTTTTCCAGATGAAAAACTACATGAGGTCTTTCCTTATGAGGGAGAACCTATGAAGGTTTGTCTTTATGGAGAAGGTTATGGAGCCAAGATTCAAGCTGGTGGTGGTAACTACAATCCAAAAGGCGTTGATTTTGTATTGTTCGATGTTAAGATAGGAGAGTGGTGGTTAAAGAGAGAAGACGTTGAAGATGTAGCCAAGAAACTTGGCATTGAAGTGGTGCCGATTGTAGGTGTAGGTCAGTTGTGGGTAATGGAGAAGTATTGTGAGGAAGGGTTTAAGTCTCAATGGGGAGATTTTATAGCTGAAGGTATTGTGGCTAGGCCGCTTGTGGAATTGAGAGACAGAGCCGGTCACAGAATTATTACTAAACTCAAGCACAAGGATTACCAAGATGTTTAATGATACATATGAAGGCGAACCGGAATGGAATGCCGAGAATTGCAATAGAAGGCAAGGCGATACCACATTAATAACTTGTGGTTGGTGTGCCTATCGTGGTTGTGGTTCATGCCGATACGACTGTATGATTTCAGGTGTTTGTAGCTTAATGAAAGAGTACGGAGAAGAGCGTAATGTTCAGTGGGATACTCCATGCAAGATTAAGAATCTAGGAGCCATTGATATCGAAAGCCTGATTAAGAGCAAAAAGTGGGAGATAGAATCAGCTAAGAATCATATCAAGACAGTCGAAAAGGAACAGAGCATTCTTGAAGAACTGCTTGCTAAAGCAGAATGGAAGCCGCCTCAACCTGATAGTAGACCATGTAACTATTACAATATCGGTGATGGTGTATGGGTTTTCTATCAGGGAAATTGGACGCACGGAACCGTGGTAGCAGGATATAGGCATCATGATGGTTGTGTAAGCTATATTCTGGACGATTATCCAGCAAGCAAGCCTAATGAAAAAGGACCGTGGGGATGTGGGTATGCTGTTCCTGGAATTTTGACAGACCAGGAGTATACTTACTTCAAAGCGGTTCCAGAAAGATTTCTTGAATGGTCTAAAATGTGCGATAGGAGTTATAATGGAGAAAAAGCTCCTATGGATGCGATGTATCGCGCACTTTGTTAGAGAGGTACATCATGGGCGTAGGTAGAAAGAGTATATACACAGATGCTCAATTGATTGAGGCTGTTAAGTCTTCTTTCTACCTTGCAGACGTTCAGAAAAAGCTTGGCCTTAAAAAGAACAGCAATTATTCTGAGCTAAAGCAGAGAATTTTGTTGCTGGGATTAGATACTTCTCATTTTCTTCCTAGTTGGAAGAAAGGCTTATCTATAGCCCAAAAAGTAGAGAAGGAACTAATTCCTCTCGGGTTGGTATTGGTTGAAAATTCAACATACAATCAATACAGTTTAAGAAAGAGATTGATAGATGAAGGGGTATTGGAGTACAAATGTAATAGGTGTGGTTTAGTGGAGTGGGATGAGATTGTTCTTGCACTTGAGTTACATCATAAGAACGGAGTAAAAAAGGATAATAGAATAGAAAATCTTGAGTTTCTATGCCCTAATTGTCATTCTATCACTCCTACTTGGAAAGGAAAAAATAGGAAGTAAGGAATTGCTTATGAAAGTTTTCTTACTAAGAGGCCCATTTATGGGCAAAGGAAACCGAGAGTATGTTATATGTGAAGTAGATGGAAAGCGTAAGAAGATAAATTACGCAAGGTATCTGTTGATGAAGTCAGGGGTTGAAGTTAAAAGCTATCAACAGGTTCATCATAAAGATGGTAATAAGCAGCATAATGATGTAAAGAATTTGGAAGCATTGCGTGGATATGTCCACAAAACAAAAGACAAAAAGTTAGAAAGGAAAAAGAAATGAGTAAGAAGCGAAAGCGATTCGTTGGTGTTCAGTTTGTTGAGACAGTAAGAGTTGGTAAGAGAACTTTTGCTTTCGGTATATATGGAGACAATAAAGTAGGTAAAGTTCCATTTGCCGGTCTTGCAGAGAAGAATCCAGATGATAAAGAGAATGCCGTTCGTGGTCGTAATCTAGCTATTGGTCGTGCCTTTGAAACTCTTGGTAAGGAGATTGAGAAGCGCGAATGGGCAAAACTGAAACGCGCTCCAGAAAGCCAACCAAGCAATCATGTTATAACTGCTAAAGAAGTTTCTGTGTTAAAGAATACTCCAGAAGCAGTTTCTAAGAGAGAGGCTAGGGCTAAGAAGCATGATAAAGCGAGTGCAAAAGCCAGTATCACCAAAGTTAAAGCGGATACTAAAAGCCGCAAAGCAAAAGAAAACTGAGAATCAGATTGGGAGAGGATAACTCTCCCTTTCGCTGAAAGGAGGATTAAATGGCATTAAGAAAAATCAATAGTTGGGTTAAATCTTATAAACCTTATAAGATTTGTAATCATCCAGAGCATAATCCACCTAGTCATATGGTGTATCAGCCTGGAGAATATGAATGGGTTTGTCCTGGTTGTGGAAAAGTAACTAAGTTCATAGTTCCTTACATTGGACTGTAATGCCTACATGGAAATGTCCATTCTTCGCTAGAGTGGAGAGTGAGACTCTCCACTGGAATCAAAGAATAGAAAATTGTGGACTTTGTATAAACTGGTGCGAGGAAAGTTGCCTGCACCAAGAGAAATTGAAAGATTTAGGTGGGAATGACCTGGGTAAGTCGAACACTGAGAATCATAGTCTTAACGTGGTTTATAATGGCTCTAATGATGGGAGTTGCGATGGCAATTGAGAAACCGTGGGCAGATTGGCCTGATTCTGATATAGAAGCAGGATGGTGGGTAAAAAATGAAGGAATTTATGAGGGTTATCCAGATGAAACTTATGGGTTCTTGTTTCATCCACATGGCGATGTAACTCCCCTTCATTTTGTAACTGTTATGAGGCGCGCTGGAATCGAAGCTGAATGGCCTGAGACAATTCCAGCAACAATAGGGGATGCTCTAAAATATCTTCCTGGTACTGTGCTTACGTCTAAACCTACCGATAAGTTGACAAGGTTTAGATTGGCAGTAATGTTACACAGACATTTTGTAGCTCCTATTGATTCGGTAGAAACTCGATTGGAAAAATGGTTTCAAGAAACAAAGGTTACATGGAACGGTGTCACTAGACCTACAAAGTTTATAGGGTATGCTGATGTGTTTATCAATCTCTCTAAGGAATATAATGTTCCTATCTGGTTGGCGCTTGGTCAGTGTTGGAGAGAGAGTCAATGGTTTACTACAGGACTTAGTGTTGACTATAACTGTGGTTGGGGAATGAAAGATAAGACTGGAAAATGGGGAGCGATGGGAAATCCTACCCATGTAAAAGGTTATACCAATTATGTGTCTGTAGGAGAAGCCATCCATGCCTATTTCAGATTGATGAACTCTCCAGAAAGACCTTACAGGGCTTTGATTGACCAATATCTTGCCACAGGAGATATGACTTACATTAGTAAAGCATTGGATATCTATGCTCCTGGTTATGAGAATGATACAATTCAACATCATAAGATTGTTAGAATAGTGAAACAGTGGGCAGAGGAACGTGGAATTTACTAACCCAAAAATAGGCAAGCCTTCTAAAAATTTAGAAGGTTATTTAACCATAACTTTAAGTTATGGAGATGGTTGGTTTAGAAAACTTCCTTACCATAAGTATATATGGGAACAAGCATACGGACCTGTACCAGAAGGGTATATAATTCATCATAAGGACGAAGATAAGTTAAACAACTCCCTAGAGAATTTAGAGTTGCTAACTAAAGCAGAGCATATGAGGTTACATAAGTCTACTGGAATAACGTGGGAATATTATACTTGCCCTGTATGTGGTATTATTTTTAGAAAGAGAGCTTCTATTATGAGAACGGCAAGAAAAAGAAACTATCCTGGTCCTTATTGTGGTAAATCTTGTGCTGGATTTGCAAGAGGTAAGGATTGGTGTGACTAAAGAGGGATAAAGTAGTGTACACAAAAGAGGAATACCTAGCTCACTTTGACAAAGAGAAAGAACTAGAAGACAGTATTGCTGGTGTAAGAGAGGCCATAAGAGAAAATAAGCAGCCTATCTATGATAGACTTAATGAATTAATAGACTTTCTTCGAAAGCAATACAAAAGGGAAGATAAAAAATATTACCAAATCTACGAGTCTTATTACACATTTGGTAAAGAAAATGTTTACATAGATATTACCATTCATGTTCCTAGATATGGAGATGAACGTATAACATGGAATGTAAGTGTGGATGAGTTTTGTGATTCGGATTTTATTCCAAGATTGATAAGAGAGCAAGGGAGACTGTTTTAATGTTCATGTGTAAAGAGTGCCATAAAAGTGATGAAGAAAGGGGAGTTTGCTCCCCTTCTCATTTTGAAAGACCTTTTGCTCTCTCACACGGTAAGTGTGAGATTTGTGGAAAGGTAGCAGACTGTGTTGACTGCAAAGCCTACAAGTATGTAAAAGAAGAGAGTAAATGATAATTTACATGCGTTTAGGTGGAGTAGTCCAATATACTTGGGAAGACCTTGAATATTTGATTCAATATTGTGGAGCAGACCTAGAAGAATTCATAGCTATTGAGGTAGAAGATGAGTAACGTAGCAGCAATATGGATGCAAGATTATGACTTTCGATGCTCCCC
>ENA-UOOK01002729-UOOK01002729.1-fermentation-metagenome-genome-assembly--contig:-NODE-2729-length-21066-cov-5.317738_pt1 | contig 21066 bp, 23 predicted proteins | sample MGYA00245777_ERZ724023 | MGnify/ENA primary metagenome ERZ724023 (study PRJEB28704, sample SAMN03018312) | fermentation metagenome | biome: anthropogenic terrestrial biome; feature: soil; material...
AAGAGAAATGAAGATGAATAGACGCGTATATGGTGTTGTCGCCATTAAAAGTATCATGTCTAATTGGAATGCTGACATGACAGGTAATCCAAAAAGCGTATTATCCGGAGTGCTATTCGGGAGCGATAAGGCTTTCAAATATCCAATCAAAAGGATGTGGCAATATCAAGGTGAAAAAGTTCTTTACATTAAGTCGTATAAAATTGACGAGAAAGAAGATAAGGGTAAGTTACAGCCAAAGGATTTGAATGAGCGGTATGAAGAATTGTTTTCAAAACTGGATGAAAAAACCCCATCTAAAGAGGTACTGAAGAACTTGTTTTTGGCAATTGATGTTATGAATTTTGGAGCAACGTTCGCAGTAAAGAAGCAGAACATCGGTATTACTGGTGCGGTTCAAGTAGGACAAGGTTATAATAAATATAAAGATACTGACCTGGAAGTTATTGATATCCTTTCTCCATTCCGTAATTCGAATGAAAAAAGCGAAGACGCTCAAGCTTCTAGCATGGGGAAAAAAATTGTTACCCAGGAAGCGCATTACGTCTACCCGTTTTCGGTGAATCCTCAGAATTATAATGATTATGTACAACTTGGGATTGATGGATTTGAGGGTTATACAGAAGAAGCGTTTGAAAAATTCAAAGCCGGGTGTTTAGTGGCAGCGACTGCATTTAACACAAACAGCAAATCTGGATGCGAGAACGAATTTGCGTTGTTCTTGTACTGCAAGCCAGATAGCTCATTGTACTTGGCTAATATTGACGGCTACATAGATTTCTCTAAGGAAGGTGGTAAATCTGTAATTGACGCTACAAGGCTGAAAGAACATTTGGGCGATTCATTTAGTGAAATCGAAAAAATTGAGGTTTATTTTAATAAGTCAGAGGTCGATTTCGTTTCCGGTGGCTTAGATTGTACAGTCAATAGCCTGTATTAAGGGGGCTAAGATATGTATGAAGCAATAAAATTTAGGTTGAGCGGTAAAAACGGGTTTTTCAAAAAGCCGGATGTCAATGCGGTGGTTTACTATACGTATAACAATATTCATAAAGTAGCCCTTCTTGGGCTACTTGGAGCTATCATCGGTCTGAAAGGATTGCATAATTACAAGCTGTTTGAAGAAGAACCAAGAGAATATCCTGAATACTATGAAATGCTTCAGAGACTATCTGTGTCAATTATACCTTTAGCACCGCATGGCTATTTTTCTAAAAAGATACAATATTTTAATAATAGTGTTGGATATGCATCAAAAGAGGCGGGAGGGAATCTTCAAGTCTTTGAACAATGGTTGGAAGAACCTGATTGGATGATTTTCTTAAAGAATGATGGCATAGATGATGAATTATGGAACAAATTAATTGAAAATCTTACTTTAGAAAAATGCACATATATTCCGTACCTTGGGAAAAATGATTTCCCTGCAACAATTCTGGATGCGCAAATTGTTCAACTTCAACCGAAACAGGCTGATTTCATAGATTCGTTATTCATCGGTGAGCTTGACATGCTTAAAGACGAAGATACAAAGGATGATAAAGCTGCATTTGTGTTTACTGAGTATTCACCCACAGGTATGCAACCAAAGTACAATTTTTATACATATTCCCGGACGATATATACCAACTGCATGGTTGAAAATGCTCCGGATACATTTAATTTTGAAGATTTGATTTTGGCATTTAATTAATGCCATCATGCAATGCAACGCCGCTTAACAGCGGCGTTGCATCTTTGAAAGGATATACTATGTATAAATTGTTAAATGTGGATCACATACTTAAAGAGAAACAGTATTTCGCGCATACCGATGACAAAGGTATCCAAGATAAAGAACTTCTTATGGATCATATGAACCTGACAGTTAAATATTTTGAAAAATATAATAAAAAAAAAGATTTCAAAACAATTATATGCAATCTAATAAAAAAATCTGGATTTGTCCATGAAGAGTATGAATTGGTTACTGATTTATTTGCTAATGCAATATATTTGCACGATATTGGTAAGATAAATCCGACTTTTCAAAGGGAGAAAATGGGCAACAGACAGTTTAAGTCATGCGATTCAAGCTCAGAACATTCAATCTATTCAGCATACATTTATATTTCAGAGGTTTTGTCTAACTACGGTAAATTAAGCAAAAGATGCTTTATGGCTATGCTAGCCTTTGCATTTGCTATTTCATGCCATCATGGACGATTAGTGCACGCAGATGAATTTGAAAATAAATTGAGAGCATGCTATGACAATGAGTTTTATCCGCACGATCTGACTAGCATTTTGGATAACTCGAGAAACATAGGTCTGACAAACCCCAAAATGAAGACCCTATTTCCAGATTCAGTATCTTTTTTTATACTCATGAGACTATTGTTTTCATTAATGACCGCATGCGATTATTGTGCAACTTCGGAGTATAAGAACCAAACAGAATTCAAAATTAGCATTATAGAGAGTATTGAGCAGTTCAGCGCGAATTATTATAACAGTGAATTACTTAAGAGTATAAAAAGTTACCGAATAAAGGATGACATCAATCAAATAGATTCAATCAATGACCTTAGAACACAAATATTCTTAGATGCAGAAAAAGGATTATGTTCTAATCCAATGGCCAGAATTTACTATTTTGAGGCTCCGACCGGGAGCGGAAAAACCAATACGTCTATTAATATAGCACTGAAGCTATTGGAAAAGGATAAAAACCTTAATAATATATTCTACATCTTTCCATTCAATACATTGGTAGAACAGACAGCAAACACGTTGCAAAATTATTTCCATGATGACATGATCATCATAAATTCCATAACACCAATACAAAAGAAAAACAAAGAATACACTGACTATGATGAGCTCTGGATGAATAGGCTATTCAATAATTATCCGGTAGTAGTGACGACACATGTGAATTTTTTCAATTCACTATTTGGAACAAGCAGGGGCCAAGTCTTTCCTCTTGTGAAGCTTTGCAACAGTGTAATCATAATTGACGAAATTCAAAGTTATAAGAACCAAATCTGGCCGGAAATTATCATATTCCTAAGTAAATATGCGGAAATGCTCAATATTCGAATTGTTATTATGTCAGCCACATTACCGCGATTAGATAAAGTATTTAATACTGATAACGTGTTTGCAGAGCTATTATCTAATAGTAGAAAATATTACGAGCACCCAATATTCAAAAACAGGGTAAAGATTGATACGAGCTTAATGAAAGATGAAGAGATAAGCTTACAGGCACTTGCGGATCATGTTCTGAATAATAATAAGAAGAAGATACTTGTTGAATTCATCACAAAAACAGCTGCGAGAGATTTTTACAATATTTTAAGGGGGAATGAAGAAGCTGTTGAAAATTATGACATTTATGAGCTGAGTGGTGACGACAACTCTATTGAAAGAAAAAAGGTTATCAGCGAAACAAAAAGCACAGAATCAATGATATTACTGGCTACACAGGTTATTGAAGCCGGTATTGATATTGATATGGATATTGGCTATAAAGAAGTTTCTTTGCCGGATTCTGAGGAGCAATTTATGGGTAGAATAAATCGCTCATGCATTAAATCTGGATGTGTCGCTTACTTTTTTAATCGTACAAAGCCGGAGGTAGTTTATAAAGGGGATTGCCGTGTAAATCATAGCATTAATAACCCTGAGGTATTGAAGTACTTAAAAAATAAGGACTTTTTGAGCATTTATTCGCTGGTTCTCGAAGATTTAAAAGTCCATAGGACTAAGCCAAACTCGTCGAATATAAATAGAAGCATTTCTTACTGCAGCACATTGGAATTTGGAAATATAGAAGAAAAAATGCAACTTATTAAACCATCAATTCAGATTTATATTCCCCATGTTCTTAAACATGATGGCAAGACATTAAACGGATATGAAATTTGGGATGAATATGTACAAATATGTGCGGCTTCATATGACTATTCAAAAAAGAAGGTACTGATGTCGGAAACACGGGCAAAAATGGAGCCATTTATTTTTAATCTTGTCGATTTGAAAATGGCACCCATTGGACTACATTTTGAAGAAGTCGGAGGTATTCATTTTGTTGATAATGGTGAGAGATTTATAGAAGATGGAAAGTTCAATCGTAAAGAATTTAATAATTGCTTTAAGGGGAGATTTTTATGATTACAGGTACTATAGTCAATTATTATTTTCATTGTAAACGCCAGTGTTGGCTTTTTTGTAATAAGTTGAACTTAGAAGATAATTCTGAGGACGTACGAATTGGGAGGGTATTACATGAAATAAGGAATGAAAAACCCCCAGATGCAATTGATAATATCAAGGTAGACAAAATCACTTCAGAATATGTCATTGAAATTAAAAAGTCTGATGCTGACTTAATTGCAGCAGGCGAGCAATTAAAATATTACTTATACATACTCAAGCAAAAAGGTATCGATCGTAAAGGAAAACTAGAGTGTATTGAAAAAAATAAACATGATAAAAAAATTCATATCATTGAATTAGAACAAACAGAAAATGAACGAGTGGAAAAACTTTATGCTGAAATCTTGAAGTTTATGACATCACAGACTCCACCTGACCCTGTTTACAATAATAAATGTAAAAAATGCGCCTATTTTGAGTATTGCTTTATCTAAAAAATTGGAAGAAGGTGTACTAATGAAAGAAGAAACTCGTTATATATTCTCCAACGGTGAACTTTTTCAAAAAGATCTTTCCATATGCTTTAAAAATGATAATGGAAACTTTTATATACCAATAAAGGACACAAAGGAACTCTATTGTTTCAACGAAACTAGCCTTAGTACTAAATTTCTAGGTTTACTTGCGAAAGCGGGAGTTGTCATTCACTTTTTTGGATATTATGAAAATTATATTGGCACCTTTTATCCTAAAGACTACTTGCTTAGCGGGAAATTATTAGTCAAACAAGCATCCACATATGAAAAAAATAGATTAATCATTGCTAAAGAAATTGTTAAGGGGATTGGTGCTAATATAAGATCTCTTTTATATCATTACTACAGGCATGGCAAAGGAGAACTGAAGCCATATCTCGATTGGCTGCGGTGTGACCTAGATTTGGTGGTTGATTCATGTAAAGACATAAACCAACTTCTTTCTGTTGAGGGCGGGATTTGGGCAAAGTTTTACGGTTGCTTTGAATGGATATTGCCAAATAATTTTGTTATGAATAAAAGAGTAAAACGACCTCCAGATAACCCTATAAACGCACTAATTTCATTTGGAAATACATTACTTTATACGAAGACAATAACACAACTTTATAATACCCATTTGAATCAGACAATTTCATTTCTGCATGAACCATCTGAGCGTCGGTTTTCACTTAGTCTTGATCTTTCTGAAGTTTTTAAACCGGTAATTGTTTTCAAGACTATATTTGATTGTGTTAACAACAGAAAACTAACTGTTGGTAAGCACTTTGACAAAAAAATAAATTACGCATTGCTTAACGAGGCAGGGAAAAAGGTATTTATTGATGAGCTTGAAGACAGAATAAATCAAACTTTTGAACATCCGAAGCTAAAAAGAAGAGTGAGCTATAAACAAGCAATAAGGCTGGATGCTTATAAGCTTATCAAATATATTATGGAAGGAAGACCTTTTAAACCTTTTGATATGGAGGCGAAAGTGTGAATAAGGATTTCAATTTCAATTATGCGATTTTATTCTATGACATAGGCGAAAAGAGGGTGAACAAAGTGTTTAAAATATGTAAGAAATATCTCAAGCACCATCAAAAATCTGTGTTTCGTGGACATATCACACCAGCAAATATGATATCCCTCAAAAATGAGCTCAGAAAAGTAATTGATAAAGAAGAGGATTTTATATCAATTATTAAATTACTTAATGAAAATAGTTTTGATGAAGAAAGTATTGGTAATTCAGGCGGAAATAGCGAATCTATTTTTATATAACAATTTCCAAGCTGCAGTGTTAGAATAAATATATAAAACCTTATTCATAAGTTATTTTAACTATGGACTTTGAAAAGTGAATTAATTTTTAATGTTAGGTTGGAAAAATACTTTGAACTTCGCTTTACATGAGCCTTTTAAATTAGTTGCATATTCGTAAGCCCGCATTTTATCTTGGCTGAACCTTAACATGAGATGTATTGAAATCCTAAATCAAGATTGGAGGATATCATGAAAGTTTACGAGCTGAACCTTAACATGAGATGTATTGAAATAGATACTTCCGCTGGCGATGCTGGCACCGCCCAAGGGCTGAACCTTAACATGAGATGTATTGAAATTTGACACAGATGAAAAAGCAGAATGGGCAATTAAGGCTGAACCTTAACATGAGATGTATTGAAATTTGAAATTGTAAAGGTTTCCAAGGGTAAGAGTTGGCGCTGAACCTTAACATGAGATGTATTGAAATTGATATTAAAGCTATGTATGAGTTTGATTGGTTTATTGCTGAACCTTAACATGAGATGTATTGAAATCAGTTACCAGCAACTATTCGCCAGCCAGTTTCCTTGCTGAACCTTAACATGAGATGTATTGAAATAGTATTGGTATTGGTACATTGCAAAGTCAAGCAATAGCTGAACCTTAACATGAGATGTATTGAAATACGCAGGAGTGCTGAAAAACGATGGATGGAACGACGCTGAACCTTAACATGAGATGTATTGAAATAATAGTTTTGTCTTGTCTTTATTGACCCCGATATTAGGCTGAATGTGTATTGTAAAATAAAAGTACAGAAAAATGTCCGCACCCCCTAAAAATGTGTTTGAGGAGCCTAATTAAAGATTACCCTTATAGCATAAGAGAAGCATTTGTTCTTCATCTGCTAGATGGGGTCCCTAGCCGTATATTGGCAAGAGAATTAGGAATTAAACATGATACACTTAGAAGACAATTTTCTCGTATAAAAAAACGCTTGTTAGAAATATCCCCTACAATAAAAAAAGATCTATTATTATTATTGATGTCCCATTTATGACGGTAGCCGTGTTCTATTATTACATAGGGGGGAATGGTATTATGGAATGGTATAAAACCAAACGGATTATTCTTAACAAACCATATCTGATTGATCCATATCATCAAATAAGTTTGAACGAAGCAAAAGAGCATTGGCGTGAGGTAGGTTATCCCAGTGATGAGGAGCTATTGAATAGAGCTTGTTTAACTGCGGGTAAGACTTCTGCGGAATGGAGTTTTTTGTTCGACAGGAGAAAATATAGAAGGCAAACATTATTTGTGAAATTGAGGAATGTAACTTTCTTCGAAAAGCCGCTGATTGCTGTTTTTGCAATAGTTCTAGCATTAATTGCTTTATTAACCTTTACAGTCCCAGGAAGGACTTTTGCAAAAAATATTTTTGATACTATATCAAAAATATTTGAGGACATTCTCTATATTCGACCGGATGATACATCATTTCCAGATGGTTCATTTATATTGCCACAAAATATTCCTAGCCATGAGAATAAGGAGAATGGAACAAAAGAATATAAGAGCTTAAAAGAAGCGCAAGAATATATAGGTGAGAGCATTGTATTTTTGGATAATTTAGAGTATACGGTAACTGATATTATTGTGAAGGAGTCACCAATTTCAGGAACTATTCTTGAATTTTCGTGTAACAACAGCTCCGGACTGAGCATAAGTATGGTTCAGCAATGGACAGATAATATTAGCGATCAGGCGTTTAATATTGATATAAGCAATGCAGATTATCAGAAGAAAAAATTATCAATGGGTTTATTTATTGAAGGGATTCTTACCGAAGATAATACATATACAGGATTTGCTATCATTGGAGATGCCGTTTTCATTATTTCTATAAATAGTACTACTTTGGACTGGGATATTATTAATGATGTTCTAGACAATTTAAACTACTATGATAAAACAGAATGAAAAGGGCTGCAATGGTACAGCCCTTAAATGGGACAATAACGCTATCTAAAGTCATAGAAATAATTCTGAGTGGTTGAGTGCGTTGCGGTAGATGCGATTACCTCAACTTTATATTCATATCCACGTAAAATAACAATTGACTTGTAAGTTTCTACATGCATATCGGTCCCACTATCGGAAGTAGAGTCATAATATAGCCATGAAGTACCTTCCTTGCGATATAATGTAGCTGTAATCTGTTTTCTTTCTTTAGCACCTTGAGCGACGCCCCATAATGAATATGTATTTCCAGACGAGTGCTTTAGCCCACCGGTAGCCGATACAACTGCGTAAGGCTGCACATCAAGCGCCTGCGCTTTAACATTTGGCATGCAAGCTAATAGAAACAGAGCCCAAAAAATGAACAGACCAATTTTCTTATACATTAGAATTCCCTCCGTTAGATAAATTAGTAGAAATATCCTACTTAGATATATAAACACATGATGAATCCAAAATGGGACAAATAATTGCATTGTTTTTTCTTTTCTACATATTTCACATAGAAAAAGTCATAGGTAAGCAGCTAATAGATTTATTTTTATCTGCCTTTCGGGTAACTAAAAAATTAGTTTTATAAGATCAGTTCAAGTACAGTTTTCTTATTATAGAGATTCAGCATGCAATTGAATAAATACTTTCATTGACTCTGCATCACTGAAAAAACGGTAGCCAACAGGGTGATAATCTGTAAGTGAGAGTTCAACATGGAGAGCCCAATCAGGAAAGAAAACATATACGGTTCTGTCGGTAACGGCTTTGCCCGCTACAAGAGGTAGATAGCAGTCGCCTTCTCCGGATGCCTGAATCCCAAATTTGTCGGAAATCAAGGTTGACGCGGCTGAAATATACTCTTTTAGTAAAGAATTTGAAGCGGATGAATCAGACTTTTTTGACAGGGAATCCAATGCCACAATGCTCTTTGTTTCTTTGTCAATTGATGCGCTATAAATCAGTCCTTCCGGCTCAGATAAAAATGAGACCAGTATTTCATCCCTATTGACTTCTGTTTCTGCATCCACATCCGTAAGCACTACCATATTCGAAAGATCGATGCCCCAAAATGCTTCGATTGTGTTTCTTGCCCCTTTAGATATGTCTTCATTATCAAAACTATCGACCCTAGGAAGGGAAGGTTTGTCGTTGCTGGCATTAACTCCGGCATAGGGTAACGGTTCTGGTCTATTCAAATCTGATGTATCTGATGTGTCAGACTGCGCCGGTGATACAAGATTTAAAGCAGGATCCTGTATTGTGGAAGGAGTGCTGCCTGCTGCCACTGAAATGGAGGCTGCACCTATGCAGCCGGCAAGAGTAAACAGCATAGCTACAACAATAGAAAAGGCCGCCATTTTTTTACTCATTTTTTTGAATCTCAACATTAGAATAAGTCTCCTTTCAATTCCTTTTTTTGTTTTGGCAAGTGTAGCGCAAATATCTGCGTGCTTTCCCGCAACCCTGCCCAACATGTTTAATATCGTTTCTCCGTAAAAGTGCCGATCCTCCGCGGACATGTCATGCACAACCTGTTCATCACATGAGAGCTCGCAGCTTGTTTCGATTTCCCGTGAAAGAAAATAAACTAATGGGTTAAACCAGTGGATTGCCTCAATAAATAGAACTATGGTTTTTATCCATAGGTCCCTACGTTGGTAATGGATCAGTTCATGCCTAAAAACAGTGGAAAGCTCCCGCTCATTTGCCTCTACCTCGGGCAGTATCAAAAGCGTACTAAAAATTCCGGTAAGCATTGGAGTTTTTATGGTATCGTTCGTAAGAAGCCGAATCTTCCCGGAAACGCCCAGTGTCGTTTTCATATCTTCAAGTAGGGAATATATCCCTTTATTCTCAATCGGCAGGTTGCTTCTAAAGAGCCTTCGCTTGAAACGGAAATATCGGAATCCATTCATGCTAGTAGAAAGACCCACACCGATAAGCCAGATATATGGAAGAAAAGGCAGAACATCGCTTAAGAAAATACCCGTATCCCTTTTCATTTCTGGAGGTGGTATGAAAACCTGCACGGGTGAATCAATCATAATGTCGTCTGTGATTGGAAGTGGAGCAACTGTGTTTAGTAGAGTGGATACCGCCAGTGGTCTGTCCGATTGCGCGTTTTGATGTGGTAAAGAGGTGTAAAGGCTGTTTCCTACCATGCCTACAGGTAGAAGAAAAAACGTCGCCGCCAGAATGCACATACGATAACGCCATGTCTGGCTAAAAACTCTTTGCGCAACTAACTTTAGCAGGAAAAGCAGAAAGAAAACAAGACTACCCGCAATGGATATGGAAAATACAGTTCTGAAAGCTACATACAACACATTCAACACCTACCTCTGTGAAAACCACTTTTTGAGATCCTCGATCTCCTCCGTGGTCAGGTTATCCCCCTCATACAAGGAGGCAATGAACTTTTTAACAGACCCGCCGTATACCGAATCGAGAAAGGACCGAGCCTCCTTGCGTTTGTACTCATCTTCTGAAACAAGGAGAATATACTCATTTACCCCGCCGTGTTTTTTAGATGTCAGTATTCCTTTTTCGATTAGTCTGGCAAGGAAGGTCCGTACGGTATTCGGCTTCCAATCTTTATTCCGGATTTTCAGTTCATTGAGGACAGTAGAAAAAGAAACAGAATTGCCAATTGACCAGACGATCTGCATGACTTCTTTTTCAGCTTCCGATATCTTTTGAAATTTACTCATTTGATTCACCTCCATAGCAAACTACATGACGTAGTGACTATATACTACATCATGTAGTTTGCTATGTCAATAGGTATTGGAAAGAATTTTTATTTTATTTTATCATATACATTTTTCCCACTTATCAACCAAATCTGAAAAAAATAGAAGGCTTGCGCCCTGATAGAACGCAAGCCTTTTAATAAGCCGATATTTGATTGCTGCGTCGTCTCAATTATTCATCGACTTCCACAATATAATCGGTATGGATGTAGGCATAGAGACCGGTATGAGGAGCGCCACAGAGGACATATGCCCACGCACCATCAGCGCCTTGACCGTATTTATGGACATAGACGATATCGCCCCAATTCATATGTCCATAACTCGGATACTCTGTTCCTGGGCCACTGCGGACATTCACACCGTTCCCAATAACCATTGCCTTATAAATTCCAAGGGGGGTAATCGAACCGAAAAGCTCAGCGTCAAAGGTTGGGGATACTGCCGGAACGTCCTTGGAAATAATCTCAGGGTTCTTAAAAGTTGCGGGGGTCGCAAACGCAGTAGTACCCATCACCATAACCAAGCATAGTGCCAATAAAAGGGCAGATGTAAGCTTCTTCTTCATAAATAGTCTTCCTTTCTACTATTATTGTTATTTGCGAGCCAACCAAGTGATGAAATTTTCCTTTTTCGATTCACTATTACTGAACCATTTTTCGTACTTTATGATATCTAACGCTACGAAAGTGCTCGCTTATGGATCAAATAGCGAAATGTATGTATAATCAATCACCTCCCTTAAACTTAAGTTTTAGAAATCCATATCTTTTCTGCTGCTGGTCATAATAGAGAAGTAATGTCTCCATATATAACATTCCATGAACTCTTAAAAATTACATTACTTTTCAAAAATTATCGTATTCTACTGATGATAATGACCTGGAAACTTGCAAATAAAACTTATCTACTCTTGCCCTATAAAAGAGTTGTACTAGGTAATCCCCAGTTTAATTGAATATAGAAAATTGAAAATTATGTTATAGCTTGTCCCATTATGAGTGAACTATGTGTATATATTATATAACCAGTATTTGGTTAAAGGTCAATATAATGGAGGCACTATATTAACTCTACTGTTTTCTTAATAGCCATATGTATTCCATAATAAGGCAATAAATTGTGAAAGGGATAATTCTAGTGAAAAACTTAAGAAATAGCGATGAAGCATTCTACAAAAATTTGTGCAGCAAGTATTATAATCGGATTTACGCCTACTGCTCACGATTAACAGGGAGGCAGGATCAATTTAAGGATTTTGTGGAAGATAGCACACAGAGCACCTTTTTAGAAGCATGTAAACAATTACCAAAATTGAAGAAGCACCCCAATATTGAGGGCTGGCTTTATACTACAGCGCGCAATATGGTAAATAAATCATATAGAGGTATGTACATAAAAAGAAAGCATGAAGTAGCTTTTGATGATGAAATATCTTGTATATCAAATGAACCATTTGAGGAGATGGAGATTCAACAAAGCAACATGGCAGACTATGACAAGATTGCCGCAGATATATTAAGTAAACTTAATCTTAATGAATATGAGTTATTCATGGATTATTATAGAGCCAGAATGTCTATTTCTGATATTTCAAGAAAGTATAATATTTCCACAACTGCGGTGACAACAAGGATTTACCGCTTAAAAATAAAAATTAAAGTAGTAGCCCACGAATATTTCCATAGCAGAGACAGGTTATAAAAAAATTTTTAAATTTTTTATGTGATTTGATCAAGTATAAGGAATGATTATAGTGAAGAGGTATTTTTACATGAAAGATAATTATTCCGAGAATCTAAAAGCAACTTGTGATGCAAAAATAATTAAACATATCCTTACGGAAAGGTTAGATAATGCAGTTATAAAAGAGAAGATGTATAGAATTTTATATGAAGCTTCAATGTCTGATGATGTGAATATGGATACAGATTTAATTGATGAATGCATACAGACACTTGATATCATAGACGGGAACGAAAGTTACTTGACCGAAGAAGAAAAACTTATTTTTCTGCAAGGCCTTGACGAAAAATACAGGCATTATCGGAAAATGCAACGTAAAGGAAAGATAAGAAAAGTAGTAGGACAAATTTCCGCATGCTTTCTTACTATTTTTATTATGTCGTCTGTTGTTGCTAACGCATTTGGCTATAACCTAATGCAAAAGATGCTTAGTTGGGGAAAAGAAACATTAAATTTACTTATACGAGAGCAGTCGGATGTAGAAGCCGGCCATAACATAAGCTACAAAATTGTCGATAGCAATGTGGAAAATATATTAAGGGATATTGAACCAAAACCTTTATTGCCACAATGGTTGCCTGATGGATTTATTTATCAAGATTCTGAAAGGGTAGAGCGACAATCAAATACAAATATTATTTTGTATTATGAGGATGCGAAAAATAGAGTGATTATACTTGATTATGTTCTTTATAATAGCAATCGGCAGATAAAAGAATTTGCTTTTGAAAAGGATGAAAATAAGGTTGAAATCTATGAAAAAAGCAATATTAAACATTATATTTTTCGAAACTTAGATCAAGTACAGGTTATCTGGGATGACATAAATGGAGCTTATAATATACATGGTGATATATCGGTCGAGGACATGAAAAAAATAATCAATTCTATATATGGAGGTTAACATTATGTTATTCGGAAGGAAAAAGAAAATTATTGTAGGAGTTCTCAGCTTTTTGTGTGTTCTTTTATTTTCTGTATCCACTTATGCAATTGATGCAGAAAAGCTTCGAGCGAGTATATACATAAGCTCCACAAGCGTTGAGATAATACCACAAGGAAATGGAATTCTCCTACTGGAGAACAAGTTAGCGGCTACAAGAAAAGTTGATAAGCTTGGGATGGTCAGCTTGCAAGTTCAAACTAGGCCAAGCGGATATTGGCAGACCCAAGATACGATTGTGACAGATGACTATCGCTACAATACGAGTGTCTATACATATGACTGTTATTATTTAGCAACACCCGGTACAGAATACAGAACTTATGTAACTTTTTATGTTGAAAACGACGGGGGTTCAGAAACCCGAGTGGTTACCTCAACACCTGAATATGCAAGATAACATAAAAAGCGGTATAATGGCGCACGAGAACCCCTGTTTGATCTTAATATATAGAATAGAAAACATGTCAGTTTTAGCAGGCAACGATCATATATAAGTAGAACCAATAAAAAGGAGGTTGATTCCGGTGAGCCAGCGTTAACTTTTTTGCAAGAGCGAAAGATATGTGAAAATGGTCTACTATAATTAAAAGAGTGAAAGGTTTCTATGCGCTTTAACATCATACTTGATACTTTAGTGTATTAAGAATAATAATTTTAGGAGGGAAGACATTTGAGTAAATTAAGTTTAGTTAAAAAATCGGTATTCCTTTTTACGCTAGGTTTTTTATTATCCAGTAGTGTATTTATGGTAATTGCTGGCTCAACTTCCGGTGATACGTATACATGGAAAGTTGGAAAAACTGAATTTCGTAATAGCTCAACAATAGTAACAGACTCGGTTATGGTTAAGGGTTATGGTTTGATAATTTCGTCTGATGCTGAACCGGCAGGCTATCTTGGGGCAAGATCTAATATTCTCGATGAGTCATATATTATAAAAGTAAGCGGGGCATGGTCATATTCAGATTCGACGGATTACAGCCATTATGGTGAATCGCTTCTCAGGAACCCTGCGACAGGTAACTATACGGTTCAAGGAGAAACTAGATATTATCGAAATGGTGGTTATACATCTCAATGGGCTTATATAACCCCGTTTCAAGTATTCCCGGATTAAGTCTAGCGGTTAAATGTCAATAGCCAACTGGAAAAAAGTTTTTAAGAAAAGGCTTGTTTTAGGCAAAAAAAGTACAAAGAAAGAACTCCACAATAAGCCTATCAAACCCAAATTGTAAGTTATGGTAGGAAATGGGATGCCAAATGGAAATTAATCTCCATTTGGTGGGGTATATAGCCAGAGCCGCTTGATCCTTGAAACGATGAATATCACCAATCTCTGCTACAATACCGGCAGCGTAAACAGGCCCAATACCCTTGATGGACATCAATGTATTAGGGATAAGCTTAAACTGTTCTTCAATGGCCTTGTCAAAGATTTTGAGCTGTTCCCTGTAGGCTTTAATAGCTAAGAAGGATACTGCAAGTACTTGGTTTGCAGAGTCCGTAACTGTTTTAGGAAGACGATACGAACTTCTGGCAGCCTTTTGAACAGCTTTAGCAATCTCCGCGGGGTAATCAAAATGGCCTTTTCCTTTTTTGCTGATGAAATCCACAAGCTCTTCTATGGGCATATAGGATATCTTATCAACAGGGAAGAATTCCTCAATAATGCTGGAAGATGCAGCACCAAATCTGTCTGAAAATATCTTCTCTTGGGCGAGAGAAGAGAATTTCAGAAATAGATTGTTAAGGAACCAGTTTTTCTCCCTGGAAAGGCTTTGAACAGTATGAAACCTGGCTCTTGTAAGCTTTTGAAGAGCCTTGTACCGGTCATCCATGTAGACCTCCTTGTTAATACGCCCGAAGCGTAGATGCTCGGCAATAACCCATGCATCTATATCATCGGTCTTTGGGAGGTCGGGATAAAACAATTTAAACTTATTGACCTGAGTTGGATTAAGTACATGGATCTTGGGGTTGAATCTATTTACAGAGGCATCTTGCTTTAAGAAGTAAACAAAAGGATCGCCATAGACAGAAGTAGATTCAAGGCCGATGACAATACCATCGAAACTGTTCTTTTCCATTACCATTGCAATCTTTTGGGAAAGGTTTTTTGCACCGGAAACGGAATTAGGAACAGTAAATTTAGAAAGGCTGGTTCCATCAGGATGGAGGATACGAACCTTGTTGTCGTTGAGACTTACGTCGATACCAACCAGTAATGAATTCGACATGGTAATTACCTCCTTCCGGTGTAAAGTTCAATAGCAATACCATTCACTTGTCAAAGACCCAAGCAAATTTCCAGTTATTTTTTGGATAACTGCTAAATCCACTGGAGGTTTTTAACTGGAAATTACCCCACTAAAACCTCACAAAAAATATTATACGAGGAGGATATATCATGAAAAGAAAAGTTACTAAACTTGGATTCCCAGTTTTACTTCTTATTTTAGGGGTTGTTATTGGTATATTTATGTATCCAGCTTCCTCTTTTGCTAAAAACGAGTTGTATCAGAAAAATAAAAACGGATTGACCTATGGCACATTGGAAGCGGTAGCAAAGAACCCTTTGGCTGAAACACCTGATCTTATTGCTTGTGAAGGTATTGATGGTACAATTGGATATTGTTATAGAGCTGATCTTGACGGGGATCAGCCATCTAATCCAGAAGAAGCTATAAAATATATGGAAGAACTGAATAAACAAATAGCTATAGCTATTAAAAATGGAGAAGTATTCCTTCGATATATCCCGCTTTATGACTCCGATGGTAAAACGGTTATAGGTAAGTTTGGAATAAGTATTCCTTACGAGTCTATTCCCGGATAAGGCATGGAGCTATAGAACACAGGGGAGACGGTTCTATTGTGGTGATTTATTATTTCAAAAACACAATAGAACCGTTTCAATTTATTATCAGGCATAGCGATATTTGATATGGATATTTCCTCCCGTAAAGCCTCCGTAATATCTTCCCCATTCCACACGTCGGACTGAAATACCTGCCAGATACATTTCGTTCAGAGTTTCCTCAACGCTGTTGCGCACTAATTCTTTAAGCTCATTCTTGATGATTTCTTCGTTTAGTTGTACAATTTTTTTAGACATGTTTGCAGTTCTCCTTTCGGTTAAATTTGGTCTGGTAACTTTATTTTACCAAAAGGCTGCAAACTTGTCCTTTTTTATTCAATATTCAATTTGCGCAATTTATTGTACCTTATCGATGAAACATTGGCCCAATGGAGTTTGACACAACCAATAAGCCTTGATATAATTTGTACGTACGTACGAACTAATACAGGAGGCATACAATGAAACAAAAAACGGATAAAACAAGTCCTTCCCAAAAAATCCTGAATACGGCGTTCGAATGCCTTTCAATAAGAGGGTATGCCAATGTATCCATACGAAACATAGCTGACGAGGCTGGTGTTGCATTGGGGCAAATGACGTACTATTACCGAAATAAAGAAACGCTGTTCCTTGCGGTCATTGATATGATGGCGGATCAGTATTTATATGGGATAGAGAAAGAGTTGGAATCCATCTCAGATGATAAGAACAAATTAACTGCGCTCATTGGTTTTTTTAAGCGCATGGTGAAGGATAACCCCAGGCTTCTCAAGCTGTTTATTGATTTTACGGCACAGGCGTTATGGATTCCGTCCTTTCGGGAACCGTTGAATGGCCTGTTTGATCGTTTGGTAGAATTGATAGAAAAAAATCTGGCGCTTGATACAAATACCGACGAACGTCATTTGGGACATTCTCACCAAAGCAAATCGAGACTGGTTCTTGGTGCTTTGTTGGGCACGTCAATTCAAATTTTACTGGGTTCTCAAAGGGATGATGCTTTCGAATCCTTGAATCTAGCAGAAAGCTTATTCAGTTGAAAGCTAATTTTATAGGGAGTAGTCACGATAGAAAAAATACATGGGGAGGAGGGGCTATAATGCCTGATGCGAACATAACGAAGCTGGCGCTCGCAGATTCATTAAAAAAGCTAATGGCAAAAAAAGCCTTCAGCAAAATCAGGGTAGACGATATTGCGAGCGCCTGCGGGTTGACAAGGCAGTCCTTTTATTATCATTTCAAGGACAAATATGATCTTATGAATTGGATCTATTATACAGAAACCGCCCCCTTTATGGCATCCTACGATATGTTTGAGCATTGGACGGATGGACTAAAGGACCTTTGCTATTATATGCAGCAAAATAAGACATTTTATAAAAATGCCCTCAACACCACCGGGCAGAATTCCTTTCCGGAATATTTAAATCACTATATAAGCACTGTAGCTATGTCCGTGATCGAGAACATGCAGGCCGAAGAATGTGATCGGGAAAAATGGGATTTTATTGTTTCCTTTTTTGCAACGGCCCTTGTTGCCTTTATCGTCCGCTGGTCCAACAACGGCATGAAAGATGACCCCGCAGAGTATATTGCAAAAATCCGTGGTTTATTTGATGGAAGTATCCTCAATGAGCTGGAAAACCTTAACCGTAAGAAAAGCCAGTCTCCATGAAATAAGTTTCAATCGTGTATGCATTTCAGGAAGATCAGGAAGTGGTGCATGTCCGTATGCTGCTGAGCATTCTCAAGGTTTCAAGAAGTGGACCTGCAAGCGCATCCTTTGCTTTTTTGTATTCGCCATAAGCGATTTCGGCCAGGTTAACCTTCATATATCCGTCGCCGGACAAGATTTTCTCACTGATATAACGCATATCCTGCAGCCAATCCAATACAATCAAAGGCTGACCGTTTATGCCACGTTCTTTGCACACGAAGGCGTAAACCGTATCTTTACATTGCTGCGAAACACCGTTATCGGCAATATACAGACCGAATAGATTTCCGAGGCTGATTGCGGAGCGGATATATTCCGGTGCGGTCACTTGTCCCATATTCTCATCATTATAACGCACATGAAAACCGCAAAGGCAACGGTTTTGTTTCAGCAAACGGAATGCTTTTTCAAGGATTTCGGAATGGGCAGCGGCAAAGTCGGTACTTGTCACCTGCACCGAAATGATGGCATTGTGGATTCTGCCAAGGGCTTCTGCCGTTTTTTCTGAAATCAAATCAGCAGACACCTTGCATATAAACAGGCACTCATCAAACCGTTTTGCGATTTCACACAGGGGGAGAATATCGCCCTTTTCGTGAGGACAAATGATGTAGCTGTAAATACCCAGGTCCTGGCCCTCTTTAATGCAATGAGCCATTTGTTGAAAAAAGCCGGAGCCTGATTCCAAAACATCAAGAATGAGCAGCCATGGAACCGGAAACATCAAATCTGCCTGGCGCTTTTTTAATTTGTTGGCGCCATAAATCAGGCTGGTGTAGCCCAGATTAAGTCCCACTTTTTTTATTGTAGTGTTGTCAACGTTGGATATCATTCTTGTGGCCAGCAAGTGATAAGGGTTTCTTGAATTGGTAATGACCTTTTGAGCAACAGAAAAAAACTGTTTTTGGTTATCACTTTTTGAGAAGTACAGGCCCAAATCAACCAGATTCCTTATGCTGCGCTTTGCGTTGCTCTTCATATCCTCCATTCCCTTGCTGACTGCTATATCGATTGCCTGTCGGGCCAACCGATGCTGGAGTTCCATATTAATCAACTCCTTATCTTGTGTTCTTAAAGAATTCTGCCCTTTTTTGTATTTTAACCTGAAATACGAAGCCTCTCTATTGACAAAAATGAAGTTTGTCAAGAAAGCTGACAAACTCCATTTTTGTCTAGTTACTGAGCTCTACCCCTATGGTAAACTGCATAACAAGATAACATGAAGGAGGTTTTGATGAATGAGCACCTTTGTCGGTTCCGCAGGACTAAAACTGGCGTACGCCTATTTAAATTCCAATCCTGAAAAGAATATTCCGAAGCTTATGGATTGGTCGGATCGGTTTGACAAAAAAAATGCAATGGAAGGTCAGCGCAGGGCAATCCGCAAAGTCATCGAGGAAAAAGATAATAACTGGTATAAGCTGATCCTCAGCATGTGGTCGGATATTGATCCCGGAGTGCGAAAGGCTTTTTTCAATAACTTTATATTAAATGCAAACTTCATCGGTTGGCCGATTGAGGAGGCAAACCGGAAAAAATACGGCTGCAACATTCCATGGGCTATTCTCATGGACCCCACCTCTGCGTGCAACCTGAAATGCACCGGCTGTTGGGCGGCGGACTACGGCCATAAATTGTCCCTGAGCCTTGACGAACTGGACCACATTATCGAGCAAGGCAAAAAGCTGGGCGTGTATTTCTATTTGTATTCCGGTGGGGAGCCCCTTGTCCGAAAGAAGGATATTATTCGGCTTTGCGAAAAACACAGCGATTGTATGTTTACCGCATTCACCAACGGTACCCTGATTGATGAAGAATTTGCCGATGAAATGCTGCGTGTCAAGAATTTCGTTCCCGCCATCAGTATTGAGGGCTTTGAAGAGGCCACGGACTCGCGCCGCGGTAAGGGCACATATCAGGCCGTCATCCGCGCCATGGAGATTCTCAAGCGCAAAAAACTCATATTCGGCGCTTCTCTTTGTTATACGCGGTATAACACCGAGGTAATAGGCAGTGAAGAGTTCATTGATTTCCTGATCGGCCAAGGAGTGAAATTTGCATGGTTTTTCACTTATATGCCGGTGGGCGCGGGCTCTCCTCCTGACCTGCTGGTGACTGCTGAGCAGCGTGAATATATGTACCGGCAGGTCCGCAGCTTCCGTCAAACCAAACCGCTGTTTACTATGGATTTCTGGAATGACGGTGAGTATGTGAGCGGCTGTATAGCCGGTGGGCGCAGGTACTTGCATATCAATGCCAAGGGAGACATTGAACCCTGCGCGTTTATTCATTACTCAGATTCCAATATTCATGAAAGGACCATTCTGGAAGCGCTGCAGTCTCCGCTATTTATGCAGTACCACAAAAATCAGCCGTTTAATGAAAATATGCTGAGGCCGTGCCCATTGCTTGATAATCCGGGCCGGCTGACGAAAATGGTCAAATTATCCGGTGCGGGCTCAACAGATTATATTGAACCCGAGAATGTTGAAAGCCTGAGTGCAAAATGTTTGCCTGCCGCAGAAAAATGGGCGCTGACTGCGGATCGCCTTTGGAATGAGACGCATGGCTGTGCTGCCTGCTCGGAGTGTGCGGCATTTTCATCAGAAAAGGCAGAACATAAATGACATTGGTAATAGGAGTATTTCCCAATTTTCCTTAACAGCCGAAGGTGCTTGCAACGCCTTCGGCTGTTCACCGTAATGATTCTCCATAATTGCCTGCAAGGCACTGGGACTGCTGGAATGGGAGCGTTTAATGATTGCATTGCATCCTTTCCTCCTTGCACTGTCTGTGAACACCGCGTGCAAATTGCATGCGGCCCGCAAGACTATTTCCCGTGATGGCAGCTGCCGCTCATAGGGCAGCCCGCACAACCGGAACCGCAGGAGGATTTGCCTTTCCTTTTATTTTTGAACATACCGGTAATGATCAGCGCGACCACAGCAATAAGAACCATACAAATGGTAATGTTCGCAAGATTTTCATTGAACCACATAAACATACTATTTCCCTCCTATCAATTTATTTATCGTTATGCTTAAGCGCCATGAGTGATGTTTCGTACGCCCTCAAGAAAATCCGTCCGGGATTTTATT
>ENA-UOOK01002730-UOOK01002730.1-fermentation-metagenome-genome-assembly--contig:-NODE-2730-length-21054-cov-3.439545_pt1 | contig 21054 bp, 17 predicted proteins | sample MGYA00245777_ERZ724023 | MGnify/ENA primary metagenome ERZ724023 (study PRJEB28704, sample SAMN03018312) | fermentation metagenome | biome: anthropogenic terrestrial biome; feature: soil; material...
CTCGCTACCTCCACCTTGGCAAGGTGGCGCTCTACCAGATGAGCTACATTCGCATTACTACTTCACTTGGTACGCATCATATTATACGACATATATTAACATTTTGTCAAGCAAAAGTTTAATTATTTCATAATTTTTGTATTATTATGTAGTATCTTAATAAAACATATTATAAAGCCTTATTTTATTCAGACGCAATAATAAATTACTTGACAAAATAGTTTTTTAGAAGTATCATTACTTCAAAATAATAATAAATCTTCAGGGCAAGGTGAAATTCCTTACCGGTGGTAAAGCCCACGAGCCGCAAGGCATGATTCGGTTAAATTCCGAAGCCGACAGTAAAGTCTGGATAAAAGAAGATTAAGTTGTAATTTTAATGAAATTTACATCTTTGCTCTGGAATGCTTATTTGCGTTTCAGAGTTTTTTTATTTTCATTTTAAGTTGCATTTATTTGCTTTAAGTCCCTGAATTTATTTCGGGGACTTATTTTTTTATGGAGATGAAAAAATGAAAACTGACGAGCATTACATGAAAATTGCATTGGAACTTGCAAAAAAGGGGTACGGCAGTGTGAATCCCAATCCCGCTGTGGGAGCCGTTATAGTAAAAAACAGAAAAGTAATCGGTTACGGATTTCACGAAAAATACGGTATGCCACATGCGGAAAGGAACGCAATTTCAAATTGTTTCCAATCACCGCAGGGTTCAACATTGTACGTTACGCTTGAACCGTGCTGTCATCACGGAAAAACTCCGCCTTGTACGGACGCGATTATCGAAAGCGGAATTTCTCGTGTTGTTATAGGCTCCCGAGACCCAAACAAGCTTGTTTGTTCCAAGTCATTGCAAATTCTGAGAGAAAACGGAATTGAAGTTAAAGAGGGTGTTTTAAAAAACGAATGTGACGAAATCAACAAGCCGTTTTTTCACTATATTACAACAGGCCTACCCTATGTTGTAATGAAATACGCTATGACTTTAGACGGAAAAATCGCTACACGCACTGGTAAATCCAAATGGATAACAGGCACTGAAGCACGAAACCATGTTCATCAATCACGCAACAGATACAGCGGAATAATGGTGGGAATTAATACTGTTCTTTCGGATGACCCCATGCTTAACTGCAGAATAAAAGGCGGAAAAAGTCCTGTAAGAATAATTTGCGACAGCAATTTACGGCTTCCTTTAAGCTCAAAAATTGCAATAACGGCAAAAGAAATTCCTACATATGTCGCAGCTGTTTCAAACGATAAAGAAAAGATAGACCGTCTTTTGGAACTGGGAATAAAAATAATTAATGTGCAAAATAAAAATGGGCACGTTGATTTAAACGATTTAATGGGTAAGCTCGGAAAAATGGAAATAGACAGTATCCTTTTGGAAGGCGGCGCACAGCTTAATTACAGCGCACTTCAAAGTAATATTGTAAATAAAGTGCAGGCTTATATTTCACCTAAAATTTTCGGAGGTTCTATTTCAAAAACACCTGTAGGCGGCGAAGGTATAGACGAAATTTCCAAAGCAGTCACAGGAGAAAAACATAAAATAACAGCTTTGGGTGAAGACATTCTGTTGGAATACAATCTAAAGTAAAAGGAGGTGTAAGTTTGTTTACAGGAATTATTGAAGAAATCGGAACCGTTTATTCCGTAAAAAAAGGCATAAAGTCAATGGAGATTAGTATAGAAGCTGAAAAGATTTTAAAAGATACAAATTTGGGCAGCAGTATCGCAGTAAACGGTATCTGTTTAACTGTAACCTACTTTAACCAATCGTACTTCACAGTTGACGTAATGCCCGAAACTTTGCGGAGAAGTTCCCTTCGCAATATACAAACGGGAAGTAAAGTAAATTTGGAACGCGCTATGTCTGTAAACGGTAGATTTGGCGGGCATATTGTTACGGGACATATAGATTCAGCAGGCATAATATCAAACATTAAAAAAGAGGGCAATGCGGTATTGATAGATATAAAAACAAATCAAAAAACACTTCTCTACATTGTAGAAAAAGGTTCAATTGCGATAGACGGAATAAGTCTTACAGTTACAAATGTATTTAATGATAGTTTCAGAGTTTCTGTAATACCGCATACTTTCCAGCACACGACATTTCTTCAAAAAAACACGGGAGATACAGTAAACCTTGAAAATGATATCATTGCCAAATATTTAGAAAAATTAATGACGCCAATGCCAAATGATAGGGATAAAAGAAACACAATAAGTCTTAAATTTTTAGCCGAAAACGGCTTTTAGGAGGATAAATCATGTTTAACACAATTAAAGAAGCTTTAGAGGACATTAAAAGCGGAAAATTGGTTGTAGTTACCGACGACCCCGACCGCGAAAACGAGGGCGACCTTATATGCGCCGCTGAATTTGCAACACTTGAAAATGTTAACTTTATGGCTACTCACGCAAAAGGATTAATTTGTATGCCTATGAGTTCGACAATAGCAAAAAAGCTCGAACTTCCTCAAATGGTAAACGAAAACACCGATAATCACTGCACTGCTTTTACAATTTCAATTGACCATGTAAGCACATCCACCGGTATATCCGCGTATGAACGTTCAATAACTGCACTGAAAAGTGTAGAAGACCAAGTAAAGCCCGAAGATTTTCGCAGACCGGGGCATATGTTCCCTCTTAAAGCAAAGGAAGGCGGAGTTTTAGTCAGAAACGGACATACTGAAGCTGCAGTTGACCTTATGAAACTTGCGGGACTTAAAGAATGCGGACTTTGCTGTGAAATAATGAAAAGCGACGGCACTATGATGAGGACGCCGGAGCTGTTGGCATTTTCTCATAAACATAATTTAAAAATTATTACAATTAAAGATTTACAGGATTATATAAGAAAAAATGTAAAACTCGTGAAACAGGTTGCGTGTACAAAACTTCCGACTGAATACGGCGGCTTTACTGCGTATGGATACATAAACAGAATCAATGGAGAACATCATGTTGCGCTTGTAATGGGTGAAATCGGCGACGGTAAGTCCGTTCTATGCCGCGTACACTCAGAATGTCTTACAGGCGATGTTTTCGGCTCTATGCGCTGTGACTGCGGTCAGCAGCTGCAAAAGTCCATGCAGATGATAGCTGGAGAGGGACGGGGAATTTTGCTTTATATGCGTCAGGAAGGCAGAGGAATAGGACTTATAAACAAGCTCCGTGCTTACGAGCTGCAAGACCAAGGTTTTGATACAGTGGAAGCTAATTTAAAGCTTGGCTTTGAGCCGGATTTGCGTGAATACAGTACCGGAGCTCAGATTTTATCCGACTTAGGGGTAAAAGAGCTGCGTCTTTTAACAAATAACCCATCCAAAATTTACGGATTATCTGATTTTGGTATGAAGATTATTGAACGCGTTCCTATTGAAATTGAGCCTCAAAAAGATGATGCTTTCTATTTAGAAACAAAAAAAATAAAAATGGGTCACATATTAAATATCATATAAAATTATAAGGAGTAATTGTAATGAATATTTTTGAAGGAAAAATAACAGCGGATAATATAAAAATAGGTATAGTTGCGGCAAGATTCAATGAATTTATTGTCTCGAAATTGCTAAGCGGCGCTCTTGATTGTTTAAAAAGGCACGATGTAGATGACAACAATATTGATGTAGCTTGGGTGCCGGGAGCATTTGAAATACCGCTTATTGCTCAAAAAATGGCAAAATCTCAAAAATACGATGCTGTAATCTGCCTTGGCGCAGTGATTCGAGGCTCTACTTCACATTATGACTATGTATGCAATGAAGTATCAAAAGGAGCAGCACAAACAGCTCTTAATACAGGCGTTCCTGTTCTGTTCGGGGTTCTGACAACAGAAAATATTGAACAGGCAATTGAACGTGCGGGAACAAAATCAGGAAATAAAGGTTTTGACTGCGCTCTTTCCGCACTTGAAATGGTAAGTTTAATTAAAAATCTAAAAGAAGATAATAAAGCTATGTAATAGGAGCTTTAAATCCCTATCAATTTAAATATTGCAGAGTTTATAACAACTCCGATAAAGCCCCAAAAAGTTCCTAATATTGCTCCTGCAAGAACGTCACGAGGGTAATGCATCCCCATATACATACGGGTCATACCTACCAATATGGCAACAATGTAAAGTCCTACAGAAATTATTATATTTCCTTTAAAATACTGCACCAAAAGTGTCGACATATAAAAAGCCTGACTTGTATGTCCGCTGGGGAATGATTTTCCACGTGCCTGCGTCCCAACAACACGAACATCTTTAAGGTATGAATACGGTCTTGGTCTTCGTATCAGCGATTTAATAAGTTCGACAACAAGCCACAGTGTTAAAGTGCCTAAAATAAAATCATAGGCGAGATGCTCATTTACAGCAAAAAACAGTACAATTGCTAATATAACGGTTACTATTCCGTTGCCTATTTCCGTAATTATCAGCATTGTTCTGTCAAGCCAAAGCGGACGTTTTCCGTATTTATTAAAAAATGAAAAAACCACCGAATCAATGCTTTGCCCCGCAGTCCATACAAGAGAAACCGCAACAAGGCAGAAAATCAAAATCATACTTAAAAGTATATAGTGTGATTTAAGTGTAACCCAAATGTGATGCCAAAATGTTTTTGGCACAAAAATTACGAAAAAAGCAAGAGCGGTTATTATAATCAAAAGCCAGAATATCGGATGAAGATGACGGATTTTACTGATTATTTTACAATATATATTTAGCTTGTTTTTTTTCGGATTTTCATTGTCAACATTACTCATCAGCCGCTTCCCTCAAACTCTTATTCTTTGTTTTGCTTGGAATTGTCATTACCGCCACCGAATGATGCTTAACCTCTATTTTCACACTGCCCTTACCCAAAATAACCCCGTCAGCCATTATCTGCATCTCGGGTTTTGTTTCAATCTCTGCTTTATGAACAAAAAAGTGCTGAATACACGGGTCATTGGTTTCGGAAATTTTTCTGCCTTTAAATGCACAACCGAGTAAATCCATTTTGTTTAAACTTGAAAACAACATAACATCAAGCAGACCGTCGCTGTATGCATTCTTTTTACCTACATTGCAGTGACGACCGATATACGGCATATTAGAAACAATGACAACATGTCCCATTCTTACAATTTCGTTTTTATCCTCAAGTTTAAGTCTTATTTGCGACGGTGTGGAATTTACAAATGTACCTAAAAAGTCCCCCAGTCTTTCCAAATGTCCATGCTGAATATCGTCTCCCGCGGAAAAAAGGGACGACATAAGCCCAACAGAACAAACCTCTAAAAAAGGAACGGCAACTTTGTCGCAATCAGCCTGACCCATATCTGCCTTTATACGTCTTCCTTCACGTAGAATGGCAACAGCTTGTTCTAAATTTTCGGGTATGTTAAGACTTCTTGCAACATTATTCTGTGTTCCTTTTGGAATTATTCCAAGAGTGGCAGGCAGCCCAATAATTTCCTTTGCAACTGCGGATACAGTACCGTCGCCACCGCAAACAACAAAAAAATTAACTCCCTGTAAGAGAGTATCCTTAACCATTTTACCGTAATTGCTGTCTTTTTTGGTTATAAAAACCTCGGGAACAAATTTCCATGCCTGCAGCAAATTTATAACATCCATAAGCTGTATAGATGAAGAAACGGATGAACCTGCAGCCGGATTAAAAATCAACTTAACTCGCCTTCGCCGTTTTTCAGTATAATATTTATCTTTTTCCATGTATCACAGCAAGTCCCTTTCAATTTTATATGTCATTATTATTATTCTAATAAATTAATGAAATATTAATTAAAATCAACAAAAAATATAAGCAGAGATTTCTTTTAAAATCTCTGCTTTTTTATTATTTACATATTTGATTTTTTAATGCCTTGGGTGAGCGCGAACAGCTAAAATACCTTTTATAACCGCCGTAACAACCTGTGCATTTGTCTGAGGGTCAAAATCAGGAACCGGCTGTCCTTTATACAAAACCATGTATTTCGGCTCCAGTCTGTTAAGAGCATAAGCTACAATATCTTTTTTACACCTGTCACATTTACAGCATTTAAACCTTGATAAAGCACTGTCAAGTTTTTCAATTACGACACTTTCCATTGCATTGACAATAACAGTTTGCTGGGTGTCCATTACAGGTATGCCGACCTCGCGGCGCATTATAGCACGGTGAAAATTCATCGGCGGTTCGGGTTTACTATTTATTTCCGGCCTTTTAGGCTGAATTTCTTCTGCAACCTCTTCCTGTTGTACTGATTTTGTTGTTTTTTTTGCAGACGGCATAAGCTTTTTATACATCAGTTCTTTGTCAATTTCTTTTTTAGACCTTCCCATTACTGCTTTTAAGCCTCCTTTTCCAGCAGTTCATCTGTAAATTTCAGATAATCTTTAGCAATATTATTCCTTGGTGAATAATCCAAAATATTTTGCTGGACGGACTGGGCTTCACTTGCCGCAACGCTGGTTCTTATGTAAGTATCAAACACGCGAATATTCAAATCCTTTGCTATAAGTTCAGCAGTTCCGCGTATTTCTCTTCCCAAAAGAGTACGCGGATTAAATTTTGTTAAAAGTATTCCTGCAATTGTAAGGTTCGGATTGCAGTATTTTTTTACACGTTCAACTGTTTCGTAAAGCTGGGAAATTCCCTGAAGGCTGAAAATATCTGAAAGCATCGGTACTACAATGATATCTGAAGCCGTAAATGCATTAATTGTTAAAATTCCAAGAGCGGGAGGTGTATCTAACAGTATGAAGTCATAATTTTCGAGAATGGGTTTGATAGCCTCTTTAAGTAAATATTCCCTTCCGGTATTCGTAAACTCAAGCTCAATTCCGCTAAGTAAAATACTCGATATGATAACATCGGCTGTATCTGTTTTTTGAATTGCAAACTGAGTTTTTACGTCACCTTTCAGTACATCATAAATTGTTGCACTCGTTTCGGTTTCAGCGCCGACACAAAACCCCAAATTACCCTGGGGGTCCATATCTATTATTAAAACGCGGTATCCTTTTTTAACAAGTCCTGCCGCCAAGTTGCAGGTAGTTGTTGTTTTTCCGACGCCGCCTTTCTGATTTGAAATGGAAATAACCATACTCATTCTGATAATCCCCTTTGTGTGAATATCCGCAAACAATACTATATATTATACCGTTTCTTTCATTATTTTACAATATCATTCAAATTTCTCAATTTATCTAAAGAGTAATTAAAACTAAACACGAAATCTGCGTTTTATTTCTGAAAACATATTTTCCCCTTCAAATAAAATTAAAGCTGTAAGCGAAATAATGCTTGAAACTGTACAGATTAACGATGGAATACGCATATTTACAACATTAAGAAATACGAGTATCAGTGGAATAATTCCAAGTACAACATCAATGAGCATATATATAAGATAATCAGCTGCTTGTAAATTTGCAACCTTTGCAATTATTGCCATAGCCGCCATTGCAAGAGTACAAATAATAGGGATAACATAATCTAATGACCAGCCTTGCCAGCCTATCAATAAATCCCATAAAAATGAAATAGACGAAAGAATAATAACCTGATACAAAATATTCTTCGGTAAATTTCGACGTTTTAAAATTGCTACTGAAATGCTGACCCAAAAGCAGGCAATTCCGACCGCAACAAAGAGAGACCACCAAATATCTGTAGGAAAAAGTATGTTAATTGCCGCACATATTACGCTCACTGCAACCGAAATTAAAATCATTACGCGGATAAAATAATTATGTTTATGAAATATTGTCGGTATGTTAGGAAAAATATTCTCGGTTTCGTTTTCAGCATCAAGTTCACTTTGGCACAGCGGGCAATACTTATTTTGACCCCTTATATTAACTTTACAGTTATTACAAAATTTCATTTTTAAATTCCTATTCTTTAATCTATCGTATTTGCCGAAATTTCAACAGAAATGCCAATATCTGTGAGTGTTCTGAAAAAATTTTTTTGAATATCTGTACTTAAAAACGCTGAAGTAAAGCTTATTGTAAGGTTGTCCTTAAATGAGCAGCAGCATATTTGAAGTTTCGACGTACTTATAAATACATCAAACAAACGAATGTATGAGGATACTTCATCGGGCATTTCTACTTTTCCGACATTAGACAGTGATGCTGTTGTATCTGAAAACAAATACCTGGAGGACAGCTTCAATAGAATATTTTTTAAAAAAAGAGGTGTAACCCTTGTAACTATGTTACTTTCCAAAGTTGCAAATGTATTAATTTTTTCTTTTATTTTTTCTTTGGTAAGCTCTCTTCTAAAATTCTCATTCAAATATTGTATAACATCTTCTAATTTATCACTGTTTTTCTTAAAATTATAATCCACGTCCATAAGGCTGAAAAAATTACGTGTTGTTTCAGAAGGAAAGTATTTTCTTAAATTAATCGGAACAGCAACTACAACCGGTTTTGTTTTTTCTCTTTCTGCCATTTCTTTATAAATTGAACACATTAAAACAGCCGTTAAAAAGGCAGTAAGTGTTGTATTGTATTTATGTGCTTCATCTAAAATTTTCTTAATGGGAACAACTCCCTCAATAACTTTAATTCTGTTTTCGGGTATTTTTGTTCCTTTAATTTGAAATGCAGAAACTTTCTTATTGTTAAACAGTTTAAAGCCTTTAGTACAATATTTTTGAAAACTGTCATCTGCCTTTTGTGTGATGGACGCATCATAATCTAAAATCGGAGTTTTATTTTCGAATTCAGCTTTATGACTTAAAACTAAATAATTATAAACAAGATACCTAAGAAACTGCAGTGCACCCGTTCCATCGGTTAATACATGGTAAACTTCAAAATTAATTCTCGACTTATAATAAGTTACTTCAAATAACAGGTTCTTTGAATTTCTATCATAAATTGGACTGCATGGCGGTTTACTTTCAGATTTCACCATTGGTTTTAGGTCTGAATTTTCAAGATAATACCAAAATAGTCCCTTTTTAAGAACGGAGCAAAAAAAAGGAAATTCATTAATCGTCTTATCAAGTGATATCTGAAGTATTTTGGGGTTTATAGGCTCATAAAGTTCACATGCAAAACGAAAAACTTTTGTATTGCGTTCATCACTTGTAGGTGGGAAAATATTTGCAACATTGTCAAGTCTGTTCCATTCGTCATTTCGAAGGCTCATTCTCTGCACCCTCACTTAAAAATTTATTTATAATACTATAACATTCTCTAACCTGTTTAAATACCGGCGGTAAAGAAAAAAAGCCATGCATTGCATTTTTTATTCTGTGAATTTCAACAATGTTTCCGGCTTCTTTTAAACGTTTGCCGTAATCTTCACCCTCATCTCTCAGCGGGTCGTGTTCAGCAGTAATGATTAAAGTACGCGGCTGTCGACTAAAGTCCTTTGACGAAAGCGGTGCAAAATACGGATTATTCAGGTCCTCCTTACTTGCCGCGTACAATGCCATATAATCACAAATTTGCTTTGAAGTAAGCAAGTAATCTTTTCCGTTGTCTTTTATAGATGCATATGGCGATTTGTCAGTATGGTCATTATAAGTTGATGGATATATTAAAATCTGGTTACACGGCAAAAATTCTTTTCGGTCGCGTGCCATAAGCGAAACCGCCGCTGCAAGATTCCCCCCTGCGCTATCCCCTATAAGAGTTATTATATCAGATGATGTATTAAAAAGCGACATATCATTAAAAATTTCACGTGCTATACGATAGCAGTCTTCCGGAGCGGCAGGAAAACGATACTGCGGCGCATACCTATAATCAACTGCAACCACTGTGGAGTTTGTCATATTTGCCATATTCGCACAAACATTATTGTAGCTGTCCATATCTCCGCTTATCCACCCCGAACCATGAAAATACAATAGTATTTTATTTTGATTAGAGTCTTTTGGCGAATAAATACGCACAGGTATATTCCTGTTTTGATATGACACCACATGATCCCATATTTTGTAATACGGCTTTATATTATGGCGGTTTCTCATATTAATTAATACTTTGTAAAATTTATAATCTTTTAATGTATCTAAATTATTATATGAAACAGCCTTCAATGCCGCCTGTATAATTCGTTTTACTGCCAATGTTCAGCCTCCTATAAAATAATGACTTTAACTTATTATTGACATTATATAATTATTTATTGTCCTAAAAAGAAAAGCCTTTATTGATTAGTCATTTCTTTTACCATAATACAAAACTACCCCCATACATTAGCCAAAAAAGTACTTGTGTACGGGGGATTTACAAAAAGTAAGCAATTTAATTTATAATGTCTGAGTAAAGTTCATATCCGTTTTTACCGCATTTTTTAGCTTTGTATAAAGCCATATCCGCTTTACGGTAAAGCTCTTCATAAGTTTTTCCGTCATTTGGATATAAAGCAATACCAACACTCCCGGAAATTTTACACTCCGGACAATCTTCAACTATGGTGTCAATGAAAATACCGCAGATTTCTTTTGCTTTCTCAGTAATTAATTCTTTTTTGTTAACATCTCTTAAAAATACCACAAATTCATCTCCTCCTATGCGCCCTACTATGTCAGTGGTTCTGAAAAGATTTTGTAGTCTTTTTGAAATAATAGTAATTACTTCGTCACCTACCAAATGTCCGAAATTATCATTCACCGATTTGAAATTATCAATATCTATCATTAGCATTGCATGTTTCATATTGGTGTTTCCATTTGTAATATAATCTTCTATTTGAGTCTGTGTTGCAATTTTGTTGTATAAATTAGTTAATGGATCTCTCTGTGTTTTTTCAGTAAGTCTTTGCATCTCTTTCTTTTGAAGATTGATATTATATGCTTTACCCACTGCTTTTTTAGCTTTTCCGTCAATATCAAAAATAACTTTCGCCTTTATTCTATGCCATATAAATTCCCCTGTTCTCGTCTTAAACCTAAATTCAATTGAAAATTGGGAATTACCAATCTTAAACTCGTTAAGAAATGTTTTAAACTCATATAAGTCATCTTTGCAAATGCTGTCATTGTTAAGTATATCTCGAAGGAAATTAGGAATATGTGCACGCTTTCCTGTAAGCGCAGTGTATAAAGGTGAAAACTCCATAGTGTCCGAAAGAATATCATATTCAAATAGAATATCATCGGATAGATTCTCCACTATTTGGTAACGTTCTCTTTCTGCTTCAAGTTCCTGCTGTGCAAGCTTAAGCGATGTAATATCCGTATAAATGCACTGATAAATAACTTGATTATTTGGGTTTGCTGCCCTTGTACCACTTAGTGAAATCCAAATTATATTACCGTCTTTTTGAATAAGCCTATATTCTACCTCTATAGGATTTTTTTGTGCAATTTGACGTGTTACTTCACTAATTAACATTTTAGCATCTTCCGGGTGTGCGTTCACAATTAATGGGTCACCGGACATTTTTTCGCATTCTTTTTTATTGTATCCGCACAATTTATAAAAACCGTTACTTGCATAAGTAAGTTTAATGTTTTCACTATCATAAATATATTGGGCAACCCCTCCCGGAATACTGTTAGCCAATGATTCGAGTTGGTGCATTGCCTCGTTAGCCTTTTTATGCGCAACTTTTGACTCAGTAATATCTATGCAAACAGAATAAAATTCGCCTCCTCCGTTTTCGTCGAACACAAGCTGTGTGCGATTTAGAATCCAGCGTATTTCACCCGATGATGTTTGAATTCTGTACTTTACCTCTGCAAAATTTCCTTTTTCTATTTGCCTTTTTATATCATTAAGCGTTTTCTTGCTGTCTTTTTCATAAATGATATTTATAAATGAATTGTCAAACTTTTTATAAAATTCATCCAAAGTATAACCAAAAATTTTCAAGAGCCCGTCGCTTATAAATCTAAATTCCAGCTTATCGTTTGAACTGCACCTAAAAGCTCCACCGGGCAAGTTTGCAATAAAAGTTTCGAGTTTTGCCTTAGTTAATCTTAGTTCTGTGTTTGCTTTCTTTATTTTCTTTTTGTTTATTTGCTGAGAAACAATACCGAACACTCCCAGTATTATCACTGCGGCGGCAAAGTTTAACACAAAATATACGGAATAATTATAAACTTGATGAAACTTTTGATTGATAATTCTATCCGGAACAGAGGTGATTACATACCAATCATTCAACCCAATAGGCATATATGACAAATAATATTTATCTTCACTGATAAATACATCGGTATTACCTTTTTTATTATCATTTATATCTTTTTTTATATGTTCTATATCATCAGAATTTTTCATATGTAAAACAGAATCAGAGTAAATGTTTAACTCTATATTCTCTAAATCAGAAGAAAATACTATTCTACCGTTTTTTTCAACTATCCAGGTTTTGCCTATCTGCGATATTCTGCTTTTTTTTAATAAATCATTTATTTTTTGAGTGTCAACATACCTTAAAATTATTCCAATAATATTATTTTTCGATTTTATTGGAACTGCTGTCAAAATACCATCTTCACCGAAAATTGTATTAGTTTTATTTGATACAACATTTTTACCGCCAATAGCTTGTTTAAATAAGGGTACATTAGCTATTTGTTTTTTTCCACCATTATACAGGTATAACTCACCATTTGGCAAAGCAATGCCTAAGCTTAAATTTTTACTTTTGTCTGAATATTTTGTTTTAAATTCAGCAATTTCATTTTTATCGATAGAATTCGTATTTTTACCAATAATCTCTGCAATCACCGATAAATCGGAAATTTCCTGTTTAACACAGATATTTATAATATCTGAACTTTGCTTTGTTTCGATTAAAAGTTGTTCCTGTAAATCTTGCTCGTATGTATTATGGAGCAAAAACGAATATCTTGAAAAAGACATAATTATATAAACAGAGATAACCACAATAACAAGAATTGCTGATAAAGAAAACCTTATCTTATGTTTCACGGAAACTCCTCCAAAGGGCGAAGGCCTTTGTTTAAATAATTTTTATTATCCAAATAAAGATTTATTTTTGTTTATAATAATTATATTTTACCACAATACATACAAAATTCAAAGAGTAATTTCTAAATATATAATTTAATTTGTATAATTTTTACACTACGGTATTTATATTGACTTGCAATTTATATTTTTTAGCTAATTCAATTATATTATTGTGGCATGTAAAGAAAATAATTTGTGAAATATTAGAATCGTTTGAATAATTTGAAATGAATTCAAGACCTTCTTTAGTTCTTTCGTCATCATATTGAGTAAAAACATCATCGAGCAAAAGTGGTAATCTTATACCTTCCCCGGTAAGCAAACTTGAAACTGCCAACCTTAAGGCAAGGTATGCCTGATCTATTGTTCCGCTGCTTAAATACTGCCATTCGTGAGATACCGCATTAGGTGAATCTTGAATATGAATATCAAAGTTCCGTGAAATTATTACATTGTCATATTTTCCGCCCGTAATCTTGTTAAAAATTAAAGCTGTCTTTTCATTAAGAAGAGGTCCAAAACTCTGTCGAATTTCTGAAAATGCCTCTTTGAAAGTTAAATGTGCAATATCCAGACATTTATAGTATTCTTCACTTTCTGAAATTTCCTTTTTAAGCTGTTCTATTTCATTTTCAACTTCACTGACAGTTTTTTGACATGAAAACTTATTTTTTATTTCTGCATTCATTTTTATAAATTCCTCACGGGCATCTTTATCTTTATTAAAATATTCTGCATTTAAATGTTTAAGCTCATTTAGTTGCTCGGCATCCAATTTTTCCGGTATGATTCCGTTATTATCACTTTTAATTTTATTTCTTACTGTTTCTGCTTCCTGTTTAATTTCTTCTATAGAGCGGTTCTTCATTTCCTCCTTAATATAGTCGAGCTGGCTCTGAATTTTCACCTTATATGTATTCAATTCTTCAATTTTGTCCTTAACAATGTATATTGTATTTTTAGCTTCTTTATACGATTTTACAGGCTTATACCTGCTTACGGACTTTATAAATTTAATTACAGTTTTCTCCAAATCCGCTTTTGCTTCGGACTGTTCCTGTTTGACTTTTAACATATTTTCTTTTTTAGAATCGGCTACAGCCTGTTTGTTTTTAAAACTAACATATTTATTTTGCAGTTCATCTATTGTTTTACAGTCAAAATCAGACAGCGCCTTTTGAATTTGTTCTTTAAGGGATGATTCATATGCTGTTTTTTCATGAATGTTCTTATTTATAGTGTTAAGGTCGCCCTCAATTTCTTTCATATTATTAAATTGTAGCTTATTTTCTTCAAATTCGGTTTTAAGAGTATTAAATCTTTCGTTAATATATTTTAAATTTATTTCTGCCTCTTTGTATCTTTGCTGTGATTTGTAAAACTTCTCTTGCAGTGATTGGCAGAGTTCCTGCAATTTTTCAAACGATTTTTGTACAGTTTCCTTTTCCGAGCGATAATCTTCTAATTTTTTTAATGCCTCACGCTCTGATTTTTCAGCATTTTCTTTTTCATTATTCGCTGAATTTCTTACGCTTTCAATGTTAATCATTGCCTGCTTTTGGGTATTTTGAGCATCTTCTGCTTGAGTTGATGTTTTTCCTTTTCCTAAAGACAAATATCCAAGCAGTAATCCCGCTGCACCTGCCCAATAACATACTGGGTTTATTAATACACCCAATATAATCGCCGCGACAAAAAGCAGTATGCCGAAAGTAAGCAGGACTTTATTTACTTTACGTTTGGATTTTTCGGTTTGCATGTTTTCATAAGGAACAGCCTGTCTGATTTGTTCCTCTGCCAATTTTATTTTTTGTTCTGAAATAAGCTCAACTGAATTTAAGTTATGGAGAGCAACTTGATATTCTGCATTTGCATCTTCATATTTTTTAGAAATATCGCTAAGTTTATTTTTTGTATTTTCATAATTTCCTTTTTGCTCATTAAGTGTATTTTTATTTTGTTCGAGTTCGATATCTGCATTATTTAACGCTTCTCTTTGTTTATTTACTTCGTCTTCATATTCGGAAAGCTGTTTTTCTGATTTTACACACAGGGCCTTTAACCTTTCATATTCAAACCTCATCTTGAAATCGTCTTTAAGCTGTTCAATATTGCTTTTTATTTCTGAAATTTCTTTTTCTTTATTTTTTATTTCATCCATAAATTCAGCAGAAATACCCTCGTTTGTTCCGCTTTTGAGCTTATTGCTTTCCTCTTCAAGCAATTTCAAATTTCTTAATCTTTCGTTATAAACATGTACCTGTGATTGAATCTGTGAAATTTGTTCTTCTGCGTCTTTTATGAAATTTTCATCTATAACTGCTCCATCAGTATCGACAAGTTCCAATCTTTTTCTTTCAAATTCTTTCGCTTGTTTTTCAATATTGTCTTTTTTCTCAAGTATATCCTCAAGTGAACAAAGACGTGTAAGCTCCAACTGAACATTATATTGTAACTTAAATTTTAGATACTCTTTTTCCAAAATGTCTTTGTCTTTTTCAATTTCTTTGCATTTCTCTTGGAGCTGTTTTTTATTTTCTTCTATTTTCAGTGCCGTAATACGGTCTTCTGTTAACTCATTAAGCTTTTGATACTGTTTATCTATAATACCGATTTTACCGCTTTTGGATTTTAATTTTTCTTTGGCAGATTGAAGCCGGGTTTCCACTTTTTTCTGTGAAATGCTTTCATCTCCGGTTGAAACAAGATTTAACAGCTTTTGGGTTATCTCATCTTCTTTATCCGTAGAAGAAAACACCGCATTTCCTAACTGACCAATAAAAACACTTTTTTCAAATGCCGCACTGCCAATACCGAAAAATCTTTGCCCAATATCACTTGAACTTGAAACTTTTTCTTTTTCTCCTGATGTTTTGTTCCACAAATTAACCTTATCTGTAGCATTTGAACCGCCGAACTGCTTTTCAATCCTGTAATTTATTCCGTTGTCCTCAAAATCAATGTACCCTGACATTTTAACCCCATCCCACGGAAGATACCTCTTGCGTAAATTTTTGGTTAAATCGGAACTTTTACCGGAATAGCCATAAAACATCATTTTTATAAAAGACATAATAGTGCTTTTACCGTCTTCATTATTCCCATAAATAATATTAAATCCACTTTCAAAGTTAATTGTATAATCTTTAAGTTTACCGAAATTATTAATATGTATGCTGTTAATTTTCATTTGCCGTTACCTCGCTGTCAAAAGCCTTTATCCCAATATACATCGCTTTTCTGTACTGATTTGCAGAAACTTCATCATTGTTTTTAATATAAACATTAATTTTATCAAGCATCTTTTCCAGATCTGCTTTCCCATTTGGGTAAAGTGATTTGTTGATTTCGTAATTTCCAATATTACTATAACCTCCACCACCTTCAAAACTTGGGTAATAGATATTCATAAGTCTGAAACCACCCATTTTGGCATACTTGATGTGTTGATCTACATTGTTAGGATTCACATTTGCTGTCCAATAATACGAAGCATTGATAAAGTCACTCCTCCTGCTTTCAACTCCCTTTGGTAAATTAAAATCCTCTTCCACCTGAGCAATGTGATCCAGTAAATTATCAGGATCAGAAACAATCAATGCGGCACCAGTCCCTTTAAATTTTATATCCTTCCTGGCACCGGCTTTTAAAATCTTATATCCATTGCGCTTCTCGAAATCAATGTAGGCATATGCATCTGTACCCAACACATTCACTGCCGCCTTGTGATCCCAACTCACATTCAGCCATTCACCAAAATTCTTTCTGTCACGAATCGGCAATTGCAATATTGTAACTTCAGTTGCCGGAGGAGGCGTAATTTTTAGATAATCAGGATAAATACCATCTGTAATGAAACCATACAGGCTAAAACCCACGTAAGCAGGTGTTTCCTTTATCTGGATGATAGCCTGATAGGGAATCAGCTCGAACCCGACTATCAGCTTATCACCTTCCCTGTAAATGGTGTCGGCCTGAAAGGTTGTTTTCTTATTGGGATGGGCTAATTTAATCTCATTATGATATGGCCTTTCCTGGGTTACTGAAAAAATGGCAATATGTTCTCCTTTCATCAAACATTCTTCATTGTTTGACTTAAGTACCAAACTTTTGGCAATGGCATTTCTTCCAACAACCAATTTAAATTGATTGTTTTCAATTATAATATCACTCTTTTCATTTATATTATTATTGTTCGCGGCACTAGCCAAGAAGACCGTGCATATCACAAAAAATAAAAGTGTTACAACTTGTTTCATATTATTGTTATTATAGTATGTCACCAATTCTCTTCCAGCAAGAAATCAGCAATATACTTATGCTCTATACCTTCAATTGAATCTTTCCAGAATCCCAGAAATAATTCTCTTTTTAATATAGATACTTATCCAAATACACCTCCTTTACCGTCAGCGTAAGCACTTAAATTTAATGGTGGCAACCATTTTCTCAACCCTCTCACAAAGATAATCTTTCAGTTCTTCTGACTCTATAATCTCAATATCTTCCCAAAGCCCCAATATAAAGCGACCTACACCTTCAAAAGAGCATACGTAAGTATCTAATATCCATTCATTGGTTGTGATATTTTCAATATATTTGGAGGAGACAGGGTACTCCTCTGTAAGCAGGCTGTATGCTCTGAGGTTGAGTTTAAGCCTGATGTGATATTGCTCATCACTGCTAATGCGGAATATGTCAATATTTCCCTCTTTGTGCATATTATTATATTGCCAAGAGTCGCACAGCAATTCTACTGAAGAAATGCGAGATGTTTTAAAGAGTTTATTAACCCGCTCTTCAGTGTCAAAACACCACACCTGCACGTAGTTAGTTGTGAATGTAAACGGCTCCACTTTTCTATCACGTATTGTTTCGCCATGAGCTGATGAATAGTTTTTAAGCAAAACCTGTTTGTTATTTTGAATAGCCTCAACAAGCAACTTTACATTGTTTGAATCTTTTTTATTAACTATTGTCTCAGCCAGGATCTTGTAGTCATATACAGTGTATAACTTCTTTTTAAGGTTTTGCTTAAGGAGATTATTCTCATCTATGCTCTCAATGGCCGATTTTAGGATATATGCCTCCTCTTCCGTGAAATGTATGAGCTCACTAATCTCTTTAAAGTAGGGTGATGATTTGTCGAGTCTCACTAAGTTGCCATACTTTTTTATCACAAACCCGGCGTCGCGAAACCCGTTTATGTAGCGATACACGGTTCTGGCAGAGATGTTAAGTCGCTGTGCAATATCCTCTATACTGTACATAGTATTATCAGTAAGCAATTTCATTATACGCAACAAACGATCAATCATGGATTGTGTCATAAATGCAGGTATTAGTTTACACTACCCACAAACATAAACAAAAAAGTTTAATTTAGTGAAATATAGCAACCAAAATGCTCTCTATCTTTTCTTCTTCTTCATTTTTCTTACAAGATACTCACTCACATTTTTTGATATCAATAGAGCGAAATAGTAGCAGGATTTGCTGGTGAATATGATTAAATTAACTAAACTTGCAGGATATAATTCTATTCGTTAGAAAGATATCAGATCCAAAGGAACTTGAAAATGAAAAATTTTATGGAATAAATTTTAAAACTTAAATTACAAAAAGATGAAATCAAAAACATTCATAATTCTTGTATTGGTAACTATTTTCATGTCTTTCAAAAATAATAACGAGGATAAGAGTAACTCACAGGCTGGTGGCTTCAATATAAAAGAAGACCTGTTATTAGTGCAATTTGATTGTAAAACGGATGTAGATGATCTGCATACAGTTGCTGCCTTTGCTACTCTGTTGTCAGATTCCGTTTTTTCAACAATTAAATATCATGCAGTAGCTGGTACATACGGTATTCAGGGGGGATTATATGTGCCACCAAATGATCTGTTTCAGCTCGCCTTTGGAGACAATTGGACAGACGCTCATAATAATGTTATACTTGCAGTTGAAAAAGTTAAGGAAATAGTTAAAATGACACTTAAAAATCAAGGAAATATATGGATAGCAGAGGCAGGTCAATCAGATTTTTCCGCAGAACTTATAAAAGCTATTCAAAAAGATATACCTGAAATAAATACAACACAATGTATCCATTTGGTCCAACATAGCGACTGGAATGAAAAATCCACCTCACCTGAAAGCCTTAAATTCGTCAAGGAAAACTCTGATTATCACAAAATACTTGATGGTAATGCAGTTGGAAACGGAACACCGGGATTTCGTGACCCCGGATATACCAACTGGGAAGATAAAATCAAGAATCCTAAGCTGAATGAAATATGGCAATTTACTATAAATTTGTCAAATAAATACAACGGAAAAGAGGGGCGTTACAATAACGAGGCGATTTCGGCAGGTGGATTGGACTTCTCCGATTTGTCTGAAGTTTGTTGGATTTTAGGTGTACAAGATATCAAGGACACAGAACATTTTTTTAATCTTTATTCTAATTAAAAAACTCACCAGTAGTAATATTTTTAATTAAGAACTATCATTATTACTTATTGTCTATAAAATACAATTGCGTTAATTCATTCACAAAATCATCAACCAACGTGTTAAGCCTATGGATCCGCAAACCATATATTATCAAGGCTTACATACAGAGCTCTGTCATCATGTCCATAAAGCTGTTTCAGATACTGCGTATCAGTTACAAATTCACAATATAATCGCTTTTTTAGCCGAAATACTTATCTGTTGTTCTAATTATTCGCTGTTATTTTTGTGCGATCTCTAATCTTCGGAATAGTTACTTTTAGTCTCACCTTTAGCATGATGTTCAATAACTTTACCTAAATGATAAACAATGTTCCAAATTGCAAATTCACCCTGACTATTAGCATATACCTCACCATTCTCATCTTCACTAAAACGAGCTAAATTCCCATTTTTATCTTTTGCAGGCTCAAAAGAAATTCCCATAACTTCCACTATTGCCCATTCCCTGTCTTTTGCATATCCTACAGCAATATTCAGGTATTTATAGGATTTCGGAATGAAAGGGAAAAAGCCATTGTTATAGAAATCCAAAGAAAAGTCGGTGTTTTCAGGAAAGTCTTCTCTAAGCATAAAATCACCATTGTCAACTGTCCACAAATATTTTTTATATGTTGTGTCTTTAACTTCGCGATATTCTTTATCCTTAGTTCCACCCATTATTTCATTAAAGTACTGCCCTTTTATAGGTAGATACAACGTATTTTCCTTTGTGGGTTTTATTTCACCTTCAGAAACAACTGCATAGAAAAGTTTATTGTAGTCATACGGTTTGGTGAGATCAATATAACCTTCTTCAGTTTCGTTTTCAAGCCAATAATTGTCTGTTGTGTTCATAGCTGTAATTTTAAAGATCGAAATATAATATAAAAACATTTGCAAATACTTATTATATATAAAATGTTTTATTAGATGGAATTGACGACTTATTTGAGTTGAGAATTTAGCATCAGCTATATCTCAGTCTTTGTAGCATAATTGTCATCAACTCTTCAATCTGTAAATTAGTTAGTGTAATTGGACAGTGTATAAATATTACTCTTATCCTATATGTGTAACTCTTTATAATGTTTCAAATCAGAAAGTATTCTTTTTAAATAGTATTTGTTCTGTGGATAATTATCAACAACACATTTTACGTTTTCAATTTCATAAGCAACATGATCTATCCTTTTTGTCCAAAATTTAAATCTGCTATAATTACACCTTGTGTTACTGGTTTAGATTTACTCTTTTCAATCGATTTACTTATACTATCACTAAGGAAATAATTGTTTTTGGTCTTTCCTGTCTTTCGATCTATGTAAGTCAAAGAACTATCCTTCATTATTTTATCCTTCTGATTAATTAACCAGTGGTCATCATTGAAGTAAACGGTGAATTTTTCATTTAGTGCATTTCTTAAAATGACCTCTACAAGTGAAAGCAGTGGATAAAACGATTGGGACAGCCTCATATTTGTTTGATATAACTTTAGTGCTTTTATATAATCATTCTGACAAGCTTCTAAATAGCTTTTTAAGCGTGCATTGGATATATATTTATTAATATCCTCTATATTTCCGTCGGTCATTAGTATTAAATATTT
>ENA-UOOK01002731-UOOK01002731.1-fermentation-metagenome-genome-assembly--contig:-NODE-2731-length-21050-cov-4.048392_pt1 | contig 21050 bp, 25 predicted proteins | sample MGYA00245777_ERZ724023 | MGnify/ENA primary metagenome ERZ724023 (study PRJEB28704, sample SAMN03018312) | fermentation metagenome | biome: anthropogenic terrestrial biome; feature: soil; material...
ATGAATATTATCAGGTGGTGAATAAGTGAATATACCAAACACACTAACAATACTAAGATTTATAATGGTACCTGTTTTTGGCTATTATGTATATGATAAGCAATATATAATTGCAGTAATAATATTTACTATTGCTGGTTTAACCGATGTGCTTGATGGACTAATCGCTAGAAGGTATAACATGATTACTTCTTGGGGAAAGCTTGCTGATCCGGCAGCTGACAAACTTATGCAGTTAACGGCACTTATAATGTTGAATATACAAGGAAAGATACCCTTAATATTAGTTATAGCTGCAATTTTTAAAGATTTGATTATAAGTGTAGGCAGTTATCTTTTATATCGTCAAAATAAGATGATTGTTCAAGCCAACTGGTATGGAAAACTTACTACAGTAATTCTATACTTTTCCATTATTACAGTGCTTTTTAATGTACCATTTAGTGAAGTATTTATTGTTACTTCGTTGCTTTCAATATTATTTTCATTTATTATGTATGCAGCAAAATTTATAAAGATAAAAGCAGGTAAAAACATTATTGAAAGGTGAGATTATGTGTTTGGCTATATAATGCCTGAAAAATCAGAACTTAAAGTTAAGGAATATGAGATGTTCAAAGCCTTTTATTGTGGAATATGTAAATCTATAGGCAAAAGGATTGGTAATGTACCACGCATTACTTTAAATTATGATTCTACATTTTTAGCTTTGTTATTAGTGTCTTTATCAACTAATGATGTAAAAATGACTCAAAAAAGATGCATGCTGCATCCTGCAAAAAAGAAAAATATTGTTATTAAAAATCAAATAATTGATTATGCAGCAGATATGAATATTATTCTTTCTTATCATAACTTGAAAGATGATGAAATTGATAATAAAAGTATAGCTGCAAAAACAGGAGCTATTTTTTTATATCCATATTATAAGAAATTAAGATACAAATATACAGATAAATGTGCTATAATTGAGAGAAGATTAAATGAATTAATGAGGTTGGAAAATAGCAATTGTGTCTCTTTAGATCAGCTTGCAGATCCTTTCTCTAAAGTTATGGAAGAGATAGTTGCTTATGACCCTTTGTGTGAAGATAAAAAAGTTGAGGAAATGTTGCGCTGGATGGGTTATAATATTGGTAAATGGATTTACATATTAGATGCATATGACGATATGGAGAAGGATGCTAAAAACAAAAAATTTAATCCACTACTGGCAAAATACGGAAATAAGGCATATACTGAAGAGATTAAAGAAAGAATACAGTTTGTAGTTATACATTCACTTGATCAAATTGTAAAAACATATGAACTTATGGATGGAAAAAAAATTAGAGGTATAATTGAAAATATAATTTATATAGGTATGCTAAAAAAAACAGAAAAAATTTTAGGTGTGAGGAGTTGTAAAAGCTTTGAATCCTTATGAAATTTTAGGAATAAAAGAGGGAGCCAGCGAAGAAGAGATTAAGAAAGCTTATAGAGAATTGGTAAAGAAATATCATCCTGACCAATATAGAGATAATCCTCTGTCAAAATTGGCTGAAGAAAAATTAAGAGAAGTAAATGAAGCTTATGACATTTTAACAAAACAAGGGTCGTCAAGACAGAAAACCAATCGCAATTATTATGACAATAGCAGTTCAAATCGAAATGCAAATAATGGTTATAATAACAACAGTTATAAAAAAGACGACATTTTTTATAATGTAAGAGTAAATATTAATAATGGTAATATAAGTGCTGCTGAAGATATATTAAATAATACAATGACTAAGAGTGCTGAGTGGTACTATTTAAAAGGGCTAATTTTCTTGAGAAAAGGATGGCAAGATGAGGCATATAATCATATTCAAACAGCTGTTAATATGGAACCTGGCAATTTTGAATACAGATCAACTTTAAATAGAATCAATACAGCTTATGCACAAAGAAGACAAGGTGGATATGGCGGGTATGGCCGAAGTAGTGATAATGACATTTGTTCCATTTGTCAATGCCTCATATGCTCTGATTGTTGCTGTGAGTGTGCAGGTGGAGATCTTATATCCTGTTGCTGATAAACTTCTGGAACTTTATAAATATTTGTGAGGTTATAATATAATATGGCTTATAATACAAAAAAAATTGCTTTAATAGGAATTTTAGGAGCATTAACAGTAATAAGTCTGCTTTTTGCTGTAATACTACCTACAACCAAGCTATCATTATATGCTTTAAGTTCCTTTCTTATTTCAATAATAATAATTGAATATAAAACACCTGCAGGTTGGATTTTCTATATAACAACTAATCTTTTAGCATATATAGTTATTCCTGATAAGTTGGGAGTGTTGCCGTATACAGCTTTTTTCGGGTTATATGGTATCATTAAATATTATTCAGAAAAAGTGAATAACGTTATTTTTGAGTACTTTTTGAAATCTCTATTCTTTAATATCTGTCTGCTACTTGTGTTATTTTTAGCAAAACAATACTTTCCAAGCATTACCGATTTAAAATATCCTGTATGGACAGTTATTCTTATTCTACAATTTGTATTTATTTTATATGATTATGTGTATACAATGCTTATAAATTACTATAAAACTAAACTAAGAAAACTTCTCAAAGTATAAAATTTTTTAGGAGAAATATATTATGAAAATTGCAGTAATTGATGGACAAGGTGGCGGCATAGGAAAGGCAATAGTAGAAAAACTTAACAAAGAAATCCGTGAAAACTTACATATAATTGCACTCGGAACAAATTCATCTGCTACTACTATTATGTTGAGAGCAGGTGCATCAGAAGGAGCTACGGGAGAGAATGCCATTGTAGTTAATACTCGGAGAGTTGATATTATTATAGGTCCAATTGGTATTATTGTAGCAAATTCTATGATGGGAGAATTTGCTCCTAAAATGGCTGAAGCTGTTACCCAAAGCTCTGCACAAAAAATACTTATACCATTAAATAGATGTGGTATCGACATTGTAGGTGTACAAAATGATTCATTGCCACAGCTAATAGAAAAAGCTGTTTGGAAAGTTAAGGAATTTATGAAGTCTAACTGATGGTAGTATTAAGTACAATACTATACAGAAAAGAAATTAAAGTAATTTATAGAGCTTTACCTACACTCGATTATACAAAATTTTTATTTTGTATAATCGCATATGCAAAAAAAATTGTGCCCCTCCATATGTCGCACAGAAGAATCTATTAAATAAAATGTACCAATTCTCTGATATCATTGATCTCTGCATAGGGGTTAACACCCATCTTATTCATCTTTTGAATATCACCCTGATAGGAGATAAATCTTATTCCAGCATCCATAGAAGCTTTTCCATCCAGCCAGGCATCTCCAACTGATAACCATTCATTGGCTGATGTAGTTTTATAACGATTCAGTATGTAAATAAAACCATCGGGTGAAGGCTTTAAGGATTTTACCATTTCTCTTCCTACAACAATATCAAAATACCTATATATTTCATTCTCCTTAAGTGCTTTCTTTGCAGCTTCAACAGCATTATTCGTGACAACAACTAAATAATACTTACCATATAATTCGTTAAGTAATTGAGCGACTCCAGGTTCAAGAACAGCATTTTCCATTCCAATTACTTCATGTTTCTTGGGGATTTCCCATACTGCGTTTATTAATTCCTGACTCATCATATTTGTTTTTACTGCTTTTTCTATAATAATTGCTGTTGTATGGTTAATGAGATTTAAATCATCGGGAAGTATTCCATGCCTTATTACAAACTCATATGTCTCCTTCTTCATGGCTGCAAAATTAATCTTTGAGCATAGTAAAGTATTATCCATATCAAATATAATACCTTTAGTATTATTTCCCATCTTGTGCCTCCCGTAATTTGATCTTGATGTAATTATTATACCATATTTATAGACAATTTTTGTTTAAAATATTTTCAATAAGGTGTGTTGAAGTTATCATTACTCACTACATTAATTAACATGGTTCTCGAAAATAAATCTACATTTATCGGCTCGATATTTTGAGATAATATACTCAACTATTTGTCCATTTTTGGAGGAAAGTACATTCTCTATTTTAATTAATGGTTGACCTTCTTGTATTTGTAAATATCGTGTATCTTCTTTATCACTGTATATTATTTCTAGAATACTCTTTGATTTTGCAGGAATTAGCGGATATTTTCCTTTCAATATTACATGGGAGGGTTGTAGGGATAGTACACTTTCAATTATACCTGGAAATAAATTTAATGGTATGTATGATTTATTAAGAGAGTACATATCACTACCATTCTTGATATTGTATATAATTTTTGCAAAATTTATTTTATTATACTGTGTTTGTGGTATGTTAAATATACTCCTCAATCTGTCAAATTCAGAATCATTAACAGTGGTTGTATGAATAACGATTCTATTCTCAGGATTCTGGTCATCAAGTACCGAGGGTGTAAATCCGGAATAATCTTTAATATCTATACTCTTTTTAGATTTTGCTACGAAGGTTCCCTTGCCTCTAACTTTGTATAGATAGCCGTTATTGGTTAGGTCTGAAATTGCTTGCCGTACTGTAGGGCGGCTAATATTATACTCTTGACACAATTCCAATTCTGAAGGAATTTTAAAATCTTCAGGGTATTCATCTAATTCAATTTTTTTCAATATAATTGATTTTAGCTGACAATATAAAGGTTCATTACTAAATTTATTTATCAATACATTAGCCTCCCCTAGTATTACTACATCATGACAAATTATACTATTATTCTATATCAGAATTATAGTTTATTCAACATTGTGCTACTATGCTTTGTCTTAATTTATTCATACTTTCAAATCAAATTTCACTTCTGTAATATCCACATCTACCAATTTTTGCAACACATGATTGTTTATAAAATCCTCTACTTGTTTTGGAGCACATCCTACAAAATTCTCAGCCCTTAGAATTCCTTGAAGCTCTTCCATACTCATTCCAAATGCTTCATCCATTGCTATCCTATCAATTAAATCATTTGGTTTACCTTCAATTTTAACCATTGCTGCAGCTGCCATTGAATGTACACGTATCCTTTCATGCATCTCCTGTCGGTCTTTTCCTTTTTTTACAGCTTCCATAAGAATGTTTTCTGTTGCCATAAAAGGCAATTCTTCCATAAGATGCTTTTCAATTATTTTTGGATACACTACCATACCTGAAGCAATATTCATATATATATTTAGTATGGCATCTATTGCTAGAAAGCCTTCGGGTATGCTTATTCTCTTGTTCGCAGAATCATCCAGAGTCCGTTCAAACCACTGAGTAGATGCTGTAATTGCGGGATTTAAGGCATCCACAATAACATACCTTGCTAGTGATGAAATTCTTTCACTTCTCATAGGATTTCTTTTATATGCCATAGCTGAAGATCCTATCTGTTTATCTTCAAAAGGTTCTTCAATTTCTTTTAAATGCTGCAACAATCTCATGTCATTACTAAATTTATAGGCACTTTGAGCAATATTACTAAGAAGATTCATAATTCTACTGTCCTGTTTTCTTGTATATGTTTGCCCTGACACAGGATATACGGAATCAAAGCCTATTTTTTCAGCAATAAGCTTGTCAAGTTTTTTTACTTTTTCGTAATCACCATTGAAAAGGTCGAGAAAAGATGCTTGAGTTCCAGTTGTACCTTTTGAACCAAGTAATTTCATATTTGATAGTATATAATCTAGATCGTCCAGATCTATTAAAAGATCCTGTATCCATAAACATGTTCTTTTCCCAACGGTTACAGGCTGAGCAGGTTGGAAATGTGTAAATCCTAATGTAGGCAAATCTTTATATTCTAAAGCAAATTCTGACAATTTCTTTATAACAGTCAAAAGTTTATCTTTTAGTATCTTCAAACCTTGCTTCATAATTATGAGATCGGTATTATCTCCGACATAGCATGATGTGGCACCTAAATGAATAATACCTCTTGCTTTGGGACATTGCTCTCCATATGCATGAACATGCGCCATTACATCATGTCTGACTTCTTTTTCCTTATTTTCAGCTACATCATAATTTATTATATCTTTAAATTGTTTTAACTCATCTATTTGTTCAGTAGTAATATTCAGTCCTAATTCCTTCTCTGCTTCTGCTAGTGCAATCCATAGTCTTCTCCAAGTTTTAAACTTAGTATCAGGTGAAAACAGTTCCAGCATTTCTTCACTTGCATATCTTGTATTTAAAGGACTTTCATATATATTTTTCATTAATAATGCCTCCGATAAGTATTAATAACATCCAAGTTTATTTCCTTTCTATAAATTAATTATACATTGATTTCATCAAACTAAGCAAGTAGTACTTATAGATTATAAAATATAGCTATAAAACCTGCTTGATTACTCTTAAAAAGTTTTCTCCAGCTATTTTACTTACAGCCTCACTTGAATAATTTTTTTTAAGTAATTCTTCTAAAATACTAGTTGTATATTCAATTCCATCAATTCCTTCAAAGATAGGCTCACTCTGATCATAATCAGCGCCAATTCCTATATGATCCTCACCTGCAACACTAGCAATATATTCAATATGCTTTATTGCGTCATCAATGGATGCTTTACCTGATTCATTTAGAAAATCAGGATACAAGTTAATACCAATAACTCCCCCATTCTTCTTCACAGCAGCAATTTGCTCATCATTTATGTTTCTTCTATGAGGACATACCTTATATGCGTTAGAATGAGACAATATAACAGGTTGTTGTGTTGACATCATTACATCCCAGAAACCTTTTTCTGATATATGAGACAAGTCAATAAGCATTCCTAAACGATTCATTTCTTTTACTACATTCCTGCCAAACACTGTCAAACCTCCACCCGAAATTGATTCGGCAACACCATCTGCAATTTCATTTCTGTGGTTCCAAGTCAAGCAAATACTTCGCACACCAAGCATATAAAACATTCTTAGAGCTGAAAGACTTCCTTGTAAAGCTTCACCTCCCTCTATCGATAGCAAAATGGGAGCTTTTTTATCTGTAAATGCAATCAAAATATCATTGTAATTACGACATAACATTATAACGTCATTATGAGCCATGCATTCCTGATGTAGTTTATCTATAAGTTCTATAGCTCTTTTTATAGCATTTGCCGGACAATACATAGAATCAATATACGCTGCGAAAGTCTGAATATATTTACCATTTTTCTTCATTCTATTAAAATCAATATTATACTTGTTTGAATATAAACTCTGATCGGTATTAATAATCTTGGTAAGAGTATCAGCATGCATATCTACAATAATCATTTCATAAGCCCCCCACGTATATAAAAAATCATATATCTTCATTCAAATCGAAATATAATCAAAATGCATCTCTAATTAAATTTATACCTTTAGCTTTATTACTATTATATTCCATAATAATTTCTAAAACATCAAATCTTTGAGCTCTATTTAATAACCCCTTTTCCTTTAGATATATCTGCGATATCTTTTTTATCTTGTTTTGCTTTTTAATATTTACTGCCTCAGATGGAGTTCCAAAAATGGTGTTGCTTCTTGTTTTAACCTCGATAAAGCATATATATTCATTTTCTGATGCAACAATGTCTATTTCACCTAATCGGCTGAATCTGTAATTCCGTTCTAATACAGTGAAATTATTTTCCATCAAATAACTTACTGCGATATTTTCACCCATATTACCAAGCTCTCTTTTGCTTATTTTGCTGGAATTAATCATGAGAATATCCACCATTCTGTTTATATTTGCTGTCTAGATTACTTACAAAAGCCAATATTTCTGCTACCACTTGATATAATTCTGGTGGAATCTCACTACCTAATTCCATAGTATTTAAAACTTCTGAAAGCATAGAATTCTCTACAATAGGGACATTGCTTTCAGTAGCTTTATTTATGATATTTTCAGCAATATAACCAGACCCACTTGCAATTAAAACAGGTGCAATATCTTTATTTGGATCATACTTCAAAGCAGCAGCTTTTTTAACTGATTTATTATCTTGGTTATACTCTTGTTCATTAACTTTCAAATATGTCTCCCCCTTCTAACATTAGCAATGTTAAATTATTAATGAGATTTATATAGAATAAACACTATATTCTAAAATCTATGTTTGTACTTTTATTTTGCATATCTTTTATAATAATCTCTTCAACATTTGATAAGGTAATATCTTCTTCAATCAGTTGACACTTTAAATATGACAGTTGATATCCTTTATCTTTAAGGCTATTATGAAGAGCAGAATAATTATCATTAATGAAGTTTACTATTTGTTGCTTTCCTACTTTAATATCAACAAAAACAGATTTGTGTTTCAAGGAAATCATAGTCTGAATAAGACCAATGTTTTGCAGTTCCAAAAAGAGACAAGCTGTTAAGGGTATGTTTTTATCTAATCTCTTATTTTGTTTATTTCCCGAGAAATTTCTTTGTAAAAAGTAAAGTTTACCTTTGGTGTTGTATCCATTATAATGTATTGGTATTTCTAAATATAAAATATCATTGTTTAGAATATTATTAGAAATATTCCTATTAATATTATCAGGAATTTTGTCATTAGCTGGAGAAGAATTTTTTTCTGAGAAGCCCATAATACTGTTCTTAATAATATTAATTGTCTTAGAAGTATCTAGTGTTTTTAGGGTATTTAAGGTCTTCAGAACCTCTTCTAATGTATCTTTGTTAAAGATTTGCTTACCGAAGGTTTCCTTATTTGAATAATCAATAAATTCATCTTTCATTAATAGTTTATTATTGATTTCATTGGATAAAATTTTATTATTATCTAAATTAGTATTTATATTTTGCAGCAACAATATTTTTGAATCATTTCTGATTATTTTTAATTCCAGTAATTCACCATTTTGTATATTGGTTTTCGCATCAGTGCTTATGTTTGCAGTTCTTATTTCAATATCTTTCAAAGTGTTGCCAGTTTTAGAAGTGTTATCATCTTTGAAGGTATTGACATCTTTGAAAGTATTAACACTAGCTTTTAACATATTGCCATCAGACAATCTTAAAAGTATACCTTCATCATATACCTCCAATATCAAGGCTTTTATTATACTACCAACTTTTAAATGTTGAAAGATAGAATTTTCTGCATTAGGTACAGGTAAATAATTTGGAGCGTTAATATCTATTTTCATCACTTGTTAACCACCATTTCACCATTTTAAGCTCCATTCCTGCTACGTGCGAAATTGAATTCGCCCTTGCAGGAACTCTACTTTAAAAAGTTTTTCACAAAGCTTAATCTATGTATCGGACATATTCCGTATTTTTTTATAGCTTCTATGTGCTCTTTTGTTCCATAACCTTTATGCTTTGCAAAACCATATTGGGGATAGATATTGTCATATTGTTCAATTAATCTGTCTCTCGTAACTTTGGCAATAATTGAAGCTGCTGCTACGGAAATACTTAAATTATCACCATTAACAATAGATATCTGAGGTATAGAAAGATTATCAAGTTTTACTGCATCTATTAATAATATATCCGGTTTAATCTTGAGAGAATTTACAGCTTGTTCCATCGCCTTTTTGGTCGCATTGAGAATATTTATTTTATCTATACACTTTTCATCGGATAAACCGATCTCAAAGGCCAGAGCTTCTCTTTTTATTTTTTCATAAAGGACATCTCTCTGTTTTGAGCTTAGTTTTTTTGAATCTTTCAGGTTCTCTATAAAAATATTTTCTGGAAATATTACTACTGCAGCTACAACAGGACCTGCTAAAGGACCACGTCCTGCTTCATCAATCCCACCTATATATTTATATCCCTTTTTAAAAGCTCCATTTTCGTAATTACACATGCTTTTAAATCTTAGTTTTTCTTTTTCTAATGTAGCAATCCTTTTTGAATAACTTAAAATAAGTTTATCCACATTTGCTTCTTGCGATTCACGTATTTTGTAAAGCTCATTAAGAGCCTCTGAAGGATGCAGTTTAGAAATTTTACTTTCGATTTCTTTTTTTGTCATTCTCATATTCCTCATACTTTTAAATCAAAATTTAGCAAAGTCATTCAGAAGGCTTTTCTAGTGTAATCTTACCAATTTTACCACCTCTGAATTCATCAAGAACAATTACAGCAATCCTATTAAGGTCAACCTCTCCCCCAGAAATAAGGCAACCACGTTTTCTACCGGCAGTCTCCAAAATTTCATACCCTTTACTTGATTTTTCTAAATCAAATTTATAACGTTCCTTTAAAAAACCAGGATATTGTGAATTTAAATATTCCATTAAAATAGAAGCTACTTCAACATTATCGAAAATTTCATCTTTAATTGCTCCAGTCATTGCAAGATTCAAACCTACTTTTTCATCATCAAATTTTGGCCAAAGTATACCCGGCATATCTAACATTTCAATCCCTTGATCCAATCGAACCCACTGCTTTTGCCGTGTTACTCCAGGTTTATCACCTGTCTCTGCTTTTGCTCTTCCTGCAATTTTATTTATAAGAGAAGATTTACCTACATTGGGTATTCCGAGAATCATAGTTCTTATGGGTCTGTAAATTTTCCCCTTATTTTTTTCATGCTCCAATTTGTCTTTCATTAATTCACGTAGTTTTGACTTCAATAAATTAATTCCAGTGCCCTGTATAGAATTAATTTGTACAACAGGATGTCCTTCTGTCCTATAAAATTCACTCCAAGCTTCGGATATTTTATCATCAGCTAAATCTGATTTATTGAATACAATAATTTTAGGTTTATTTTTAATCAGTGAATCTATTTCAGGGTTTTTGCTGCTTAAAGGAATCCTAGCATCTAGTAATTCAATAACAACATCAACCATTTTAAGATTTTCAGATATTAATTTTCTAGTCTTTGCCATATGACCAGGAAACCATTGAATAATCATTTATACTAACCCTCCGTGTTCCTAGTGCTTCCAACTTCTCATATCTTATCCCTAAAAGGTTCTCCAATCCTTAAAGGGCCAAATTCTTAGAACAGCTTTTCCTTTTATCCTATTGAATTCGATAAAACCAATTACTCTACTATCTCTACTGTTTTGTCTATTATCTCCTAAAACAAAAACAGTATTTTGGGGAACTTCATTAGGAAAATCCATAATCTGTTTATATGATTCTCCTTTTATATAAGGTTTATCCTGTTTAACATCATTTACATATATATAGCCATCCTTAATATCTAATTTATCTCCTGGCACTCCTATTACTCTCTTTATGTAATCGACTTCCATTGGAGAAGGAAGCACTTTATTTAAAAAATCAAATTTATTAAGAAAAGGAATATCTTTTATAAATCCTTTTTGATATTGAAGAACAATAATATCATCTCGTTGGGGAGGTTGGAAAAAGTATCCTAACTTATATATTATAAGTCTTTGACCGTCAAGAAGTGTATCTTCCATTGATATACCCCGAACTATAACAGGTTCAAAAACAAAACCTCTGATTATTAAAGCTATTAATACTGCAATAGCAAAGGTCTCAAGCCATCTAAGGAACTCTATAAAACTATTATTTTTCTCGACTTTTCGCATAAAATACTAACCTTCTTTTGAAATAAATTTGTATAACTTGAAATCTATATTTTGATGAAACTTTGCCATTATAACAGAAAAGGGACCTTTGTCCCTTTTCTGTTATATAAATTATTCATTTGTATCCGAATTTTCAACATCCGATACATTTTTTACTTGAAGTCTTTGTTTTACTTTCGCAGATTTACCAACTCTATCGCGAAGATAATAAAGCTTAGCTCTTCTTACTTTACCTTTTCTTACTACTTCAATTTTGCTGATTTTAGGCGAATGAAGAGGTAATATTCTTTCTACACCTATGCCATAAGATACTTTCCTTACAGTAATTGTTTCTCTAATGCTACCACCTTTTTTTGCAATTATAGTTCCTTCAAAGATCTGTATTCTTTCTCTGTTTCCTTCTTTGACCTTTAAATGAACCTTTACATAATCACCAACCTCAACTTCCTGAAGATCCGTTCTGATTTGTTCCTGTTCTATTGCCTTAATTAAGTCCATTGTATTTCCTCCTTCCTTCCAGGATGTTCATGCACAATTTTTAAAACTTGTGAATTTGCAGAGGACCACCCCTAATTCAAATGTTATATGTTAAACGTTGAACCTCCAACGAGTTAAGTCAGAGAATTCTATTGTAAACAACACCTTTATCATTATACACACTAATTATATCAGTTTCAAGTAAATAATAAATAGATTTTTAATCAATCTTCTAATATATCCTTTAGCAGTTTCAAATCCTCGTCATTTAACTCAAGCTTTTCGAGCAAATCAGCTCGTTTTAAATATGTGCGAAGTAACGATTGTTGCCTTCTCCATTTATTTATATTAGCATGATGTCCAGAAATAAGTATATCTGGAACTGTCATATCCAAATAACTATATGGTCTTGTGTACTGAGGATATTCCAATAACCCATTATAGTGTGACTCATCGGTATATGATTCTCCTGAAGCCAGAACACCAGGTATACACCTGCTTACTGAGTCTATTAGTACCATTGCAGGCAGTTCTCCACCAGTTAATACATAATCTCCAATAGATATTTCTTCATCTACAATTTTATCTATAACCCTTTCATCTACTCCCTCATAATGTCCACAAAGTATAACTATATGATTTAATTCTTTAAGCCTCTTAATCATAGCTTGATCTAATACTTTGCCTTGAGGACTCATATAAACTACATAGGGCTTATAATCAATGTTTTCAACAATTGAAAGATAAGCATCATGTATTGGTTGAGCCATCATAACCATACCAGAGCCACCACCATAGGGGTAGTCATCAGTTTTTCGGTGCTTGTCCAATGAAAAATCTCTTATATTTATAGAGTTTACAGTAATAATATCTTGTTCTTGTGCTCTTCCAATAATACTTTCATTTAAAACTGAGTCAATCATTTCAGGGAAAAGGGTTAACACATCAAAAATCATTATCTACCAATCCTAATCTGCATCTGCCAATTTAACATATCAAAACTTAATCTACCAAACCTAAAGGTAATATGACCCACATTTTACCTTCTTCCAGAGATACTTTTCTAACTACACTTTTAAGCGCCGGAATAAGTATTTCCTTAGAATTCTCATCTTTTATTACATAGACATCATTACTGCCAGTTTCCAAAATTTCTTTAATAACACCAAGTTTTTCACCGCTTATTTCGTCGATTACCTCACAATCTATTAAATCACAAATAAAAAAAGCATCTTCAGGTAATTTAATGGCATTATCTCTGTCAACTTTTATAAAATTTCCTTTTAATAATTCAGCTTTGTTCATATCACTAATTTCATTAAATTTTACTATTACCAAATCTTGCAGCAATTTTACCTTCTCAAAAGTATATTTTACCAGCCTATCATCTTTATTCCCAACAAAAGCCCACTTTAAATCAAGATAACGTTCTGAGGAGTTAGTTAATGGGATTACTTTAAGCTCACCTTTTATTCCATAAGTATTAACAATTTTACCAATTTCTAAAAAAGAATGCAAATTTACCTCCATTATCTATCGTGTTTCAAAAGATACATTATCCAATATTCTTTGCTGTTAAGGCTTGTAAATAATCTTTTTCGAAACACTAATTACCAAGCTTGTTTATGATTAGTAAATATCCCCCTGATGGGGGGATATAATAAGTTACTGAATGAGTTTTTGTGCTAAAATCATTGTATAATTTCAACAACCACTCTCTTGTTTTCCTTCACTGCTGCTGCTTTCATAACAGTTCTTATTGCTTTTGCTATTCTACCTTGTTTCCCGATAACCTTACCCATGTCATCAGAAGCAACCCGTAACTCAAGTATTAAAGATTTCTCACCTTCGACTTCATTTACCAAAATATCCTCAGGATTATCTACTAAAGCCCTGACAATAGATTCAAGCAGTTCTTTCATAAATTTTCAGCAGGAAACTCACACAACTTCTAATCTCTTGCGGGGGAATGCTATTGCTATATGCATACCCTACCTGCTTTTCTCCTTTCTAATAGTAGGTAGTTTTTAATAATCAACTTAAATATATTCTGGAACTACCAAACCAGCAATGTACCCTGGATCAGTTATTAGATTATCTCTAATTTTTTTAAAATAGATCTTACTGTATCAGTAGGTTGTGCACCATTTTTTATCCAATTAACAGCCTTTTCTTTATCAACATTCATAACTGATGGATTTGTTGTTGGGTTATAGTAACCAATTTCTTCTATGAATCTCCCATCACGAGGAAATCTGGAATCTGCAACAACAACTCTGTAGGTTGGGCTTTTCTTAGCACCTACTCTTTTTAGTCTAATTTTAACTGCCATATAAGTCACCTCCTATTATTATTATTTTCTTTTATTATTATCATTAAGACATTAAATGTATTAAATAAACACTCAATATCTAAGGAATAACTGAAATATTACTGGCTAAAAAGGCATTTTAAAGTTACCGACATTTTTTTTGCCACGTTTACCCATAGATTCAAAGGATTTTAACATTTTTTTCATTTCATCGAAATCCTTTAATAATCTATTAACATCCTGAACGGTTGTGCCACTACCAGTGGAAATTCGTTTACGTCTGCTGGCATTTATTATTGATGGATCGACTCTTTCTTTTATTGTCATCGATTTAATAATTGCTTCCATTCTGCCAAACTTGCTTTCATCAACTTGCATATTGTTCTTAATTTTAGGACTCATACCTGGTATCATACCAAGTAGTTGATCAAGGGGTCCCATTTTTTTCAGTTCCTGCATCTGGTCAAGAAAGTCTTCCAATGTGAATTGCTGCAGACGCAATTTCTTTTCCATTTCAATAGCTTTTTTCTCATCAAAAGATTCTTGTGCTTTTTCAATAAGGCTTAATACATCACCCATTCCAAGGATTCTAGAAGCCATGCGATCAGGGTAAAAAGGTTCAAGTTCACTAAGCTTTTCACCGATGCTAGCAAATTTTATAGGTTTCCCCGTTACAGATTTTACTGATAAAGCAGAGCCACCTCTTGTATCACCATCAAGTTTTGTCAGAATTACACCGTCAATTCCTATTTTCTGATTAAAACTATCAGCAACATTGACAGCATCCTGACCTGTCATAGAATCAACAACAAGAAGTATTTCCTGAGGTTTTACACCATTTTTTATGTTTACAAGCTCATCCATTAGTTCTTCATTTATGTGCAGTCTTCCAGCTGTATCTATGATTACAACATCGTGCTGCTTGCTTTTTGCATATTTGATAGCTTCTGAAGCAATTTGTACTGGTTTATTAATGTCCTCAATTGAAAAAACAGGTATATCCAACTGATTTCCTACCACCTGAAGCTGTTTTATAGCAGCTGGCCTGTAAACATCGCAAGCTACAAGTAAGGGGGATTTTCCCTGCTTTCTTAGAAAATTACCCAGTTTACCAGCAAAAGTAGTTTTACCTGCACCTTGAAGTCCAACTAACATATAAACTGATGGAGGATTTGATGAATAAGTTATTTTACTCGGAACCTTACCAAGCAGTTCAACCAATTCTTCGTGCACAATCTTTATAACCTGCTGTCCAGGAGTAAGGCTCTCCAAAACATCCTGACCTACTGCTCTTTCTGATATTTTATTAACGAAATCCTTTACTACTTTATAATTTACATCAGCTTCAAGCAAGGCTAATTTGATTTCTCTCATCATTTCTTTTACATCTTTATCTGTAACCCTGCCTTTGCCTCGCATCTTGTTAATAGTTTCCTGAAGTTTAGAAGATAAACCTTCGAATAAAGCCATTTCAAAACTCCTTTCACAATTTTTGGTTAAAATAATTATAGTTACTTTTATTCCTTCAAATACCTATTAAGTATCAGTTGAAAAGTTAACAACCATATCCTTAATATGCATTAATTTACCTTTGTTGTCTTTGCTCATATTGCTAGTATCCAAATCATCAATAAGTTTAAGCAAAATTCCAATATTCTCCTTATTCTTAAAATGCTTAGTTAACAGAAGCATCTTTTTTTCATATTTATTCAAAAGGGCTATTCCTCTTTTTATATTATCATGAACACCTTGTCTGCTAATTCCTAAATCTTCCGAAATTTCTCCTAATGAATAATCATTATTATAATAGAGATCAAGTATTTCATATTGTCGCTTGGTCAGCAGTTGTCCATAAAAATCAAGCAATAAACTTATTTCATATATTTTTTCCATATTGTCATATTACCACCAGTGTAAAGGATTTTTACTTTACACCTTATTTTAAATTGCTTTTTGTGAATTGTCAAGGATTTTTTCTGAGCCAAGGAAATGTTTTGATTTCCTTGGCTCACTTGGCTTATTCTTCTGCAAAAAGGGCTTCTACAAACTCTCGCGGATTGAACTCCTGAAGATCCTCAATCTGCTCTCCTACTCCTATAAGTTTAACAGGAATATTTTGTTCTGCTTTTATTGCTACCACTATTCCGCCTTTTGCGGTACCATCCAGTTTTGTCAGGACTATACCAGAGATATCAACAGCTTCACTAAAAACCTTTGCTTGAGTGACTGCATTTTGGCCTGTAGTGGCATCCAGAACTAGAAGAGTTTCTCGATTTGCGGTAGGAAGTTCTTTATCAATAATACGATTTATTTTTTTCAATTCTTCCATAAGATTTTTCTTTGTATGAAGACGTCCGGCAGTGTCGCAGATCAGTACATCGACTTTTCTTGCTTTCGCTGCTTGTATTGCATCATACACAACAGCAGCAGGATCAGATCCTTCAGTATGTTTAATAAGTTCAGTTCCCGATCTTTTAGACCATACCTCTAATTGTTCTATAGCAGCAGCCCTAAAGGTATCCCCTGCTGCTAACATAACTTTTTTACCACTTTCCTTTAAATTTGAGGCAATTTTTCCTATGGATGTTGTTTTTCCTACGCCATTTACTCCAACTACAATAATAACTGAAGGTGTGGTATTTAACTGCAGTTTAGAATCCCCAACAACTAAGATGTCAATCAATTCATCTTTTAAAAGAGTTTTAACATCTTTAGGATTTGTAATTTTTCTTTCTTTAACCTTTTTCTTAATTTTTACAATAATTTTCAGTGTAGTATCTACACCAACATCAGAGGCTATGAGGGCTTCCTCAAGTTCTTCAAATAGCTCCTCATCTATTTTTCCAAAGGATACCAATATTTGATCTATGGTACCAGTAATTCCTTTTCGTGTTTTTTCCAGACCTCTTTTTAGTTTGTCAAACAATCCCATAATATATCTCCTTTTATTTTTCTAACATTAAGGTAAGGGTACACACCGCTGCTACGTGGGTATTCCTTGTTGCGGAATGTTCCCTATACCGCTTTATCTCCTATTTTCATAGATACAACTTTAGAAATCCCTTTTTCCTGCATGGTTACTCCATAAAGAGCGTCTGCTGCTTCCATAGTGCCTTTTCTGTGAGTTATTACTACAAATTGAGTCTTATGTGATAATTTACTCAAGTACGATGCAAATCTTGATACATTAGCATCATCCAGAGAGGCCTCTATTTCATCAAGCACACAAAAAGATACCGGCTTTAGAAGCAGTATTGAGAACAGAAGCGCTATTGCAGTAAAAGCTCTTTCACCACCTGATAAAAGCATCATATTTTGAAGTTTTTTACCAGGTGGCTGAACATCAATTTCTATACCACATTCTAGGATATTAGTTTTATCTACAAGTCGTAGATTCGCCATGCCTCCTCCAAAGAGTTCCTTAAACACTAAATTGAAATTTTTATTTATTAAATTAAAGTTCTCATTAAACTGTTTTTCCATTAAAATATTCATTTCCAGGATTATTTTTTTCAGCTTCTCTCCTGCATCTTCCAAATCAATTTTTTGTATATTCATAAATTCATAGCGTTCTTTAGTTTTTGTGTAATCTTCAATGGCCGACACATTAACTACACCAAGTTCCTTTATTTGTTCTTTTAATTGACCTATTTCCTTTTGGGCCTTTTGCATACCACCAATATCTTTTTTATTCACCAAAGCATTATTGTAGGTTAATTCGTATTCGTCCCACAGTCTATTCTGAATACCATCTAATTCAGCTTCTGATTTTGTCCTCTTTATAGCAAGTCTATTTAAATCTTCATTCAACAAACTAATATTATTACTTGCATTTTCCAGATTGGTTGTTGCTCTCTGTAAATCTTCTTCAAGAGTTTTCCGTTCTTCCCCTAAGCTGTCTATAGTAATGTTTCTGCCGGTTTTCTCTTCCTGGTAACTTTTTATGGATTCATTAAGAACAATATTTTTTTCTTTCAGGCTAGTAATCTGGTTCTCTATCCTTATTTTTTCACCCTGTTTTTCTGTTAAGCCTTTTAATATAATCTCTTTTTCTTCTAATAATTTTTCAATATTTTTTTTAACACTGCTAATTTCATTAGAAACTGAATTAATTGCGATTTTATGGTTTGTTAATTCAGTTAAAATTGAATCACGAGAAGAAATATTTTCTTTTCGTGTTTCACTGTATTGATCTATATCATTTTTTAATCTAGCTATTGCATCTTCTATTTCCTTTTGCTCATTTGTATATTTTCCCAATTCAATTTTAGTTTCTTCAATTTGTTTTAATAATTGAGCCTTTTCTTGTTTTAGCATTTCTTCCCTTGCAGTAATGTTCTTCAAATTTTTAAGAGCATTAGAAAGCTGATTTTCTTCTCTTAACCTTAGCAATTCTTTTTCTTTTAGGCTGCTTTGCAACGTGGCAACGCTTTTTGAGGACTTTTCCAAATTGTTAATTATTAGTAAAATGTTCTCTTCAATGTGGGATAAATCTTCCTTCAACTTGTCAATATCTTCCACAAGTTCTGTTATTTGATTTGCTCTACTTAATATACCGGATATATTAACATCCTTGCTGCCACCTGATATTGCTCCTGAATTATTTAGCATATCACCATCAAGAGTTACTATTCTGAAATTATATTTAAATTTACGGGCCATTGCTATCCCTGAATCTAAATCTTTAACAATTATAACTCTTCCAAGAAAGTTTAAAATTATTCCAGCGTATTCGTGATCATATCCTATAAGGTCGGATGCCACACCACAAAAGCCTTCACATTTCTTTGCTTCATTAATAATGTTTCTATCAAGATAAGAACCTTTAACCGATGTAATGGGTAAAAATGTTGCCCTTCCCATATTATTTTTTTTCAAAAACTCAATAGCTGCTTTAGCATCCTCTTCAGTTTGGGTAACAATATTTTGAATTGCCCCTCCTAATGCTATCTCAACAGCAGCTGAATATTCATCTTTTACCGATATTAATTGTCCTAAGGCACCTTTTATACCTTTAGTAGGAAAGGCCGCTTTATTGCATGCTTGTAAGAAAGCTTTTACTGTTCTAGTGTAGCCCTCCAAATTATTTTCCATTGATTGAAGCATTTTATATTTTGATGACTTAACCTGCATCTCTGAAGTCATTATATTCTTCTTATCCTTTGCTGATGCCAATGTTAAATCCAGTTGCTTTCTTTGTGCGATGAGAGATTCAAGAGAAGATGTTAAAGCATCGAATTCTTGAATAATATGTTTGATATTATTATTTAAAGCTTCCTTTTTTAAATTTTCTTCATTAATATTCAAGCCTATTTCTCTAATCTCTTTATCTATATTAAGATTTTGTTTATATGAATTTTCAATATGGTTACTAATGTTAGCTACTTGAATTTTTTTATCAGAAAGGAAATCAAGCTTGTCCATGAGGCTAGATTTCATCTGCTCCAAATGCTTTTCATATGTATCAAGGTCTGAAAGAATTTCTTGTCTCTTCTTCTCAGTTGTTGATAAATTTTTCAGTAAATTTGCATACGCTGTATTTAGTTCTTGAATGGTGCTTTCATTTTGTAATATATTATTCAATACATTCTCACTATTATTAGTTAAGACCAATATATCTCCATCAATCCTGGATATGTTTTGAGTCAGACCATTAATTTTCTCATTGTTTAGATTTAATTCTCCCAAGCTCTTTTCCAAACTTGCTTCCAGAGAATAGTATTCCCGCCTTGAAGTATCTAGTTTATCTTCAAGGCTTTTAAGCTGCACCGATTTACTTAGCTTATCTTTCGAAATTTGCTCGATTTTATTAGCAAGCTCATTTTTATTTCCCAAGGCAGAATTATATGATTCATCATGCTCTTTTAATTTTTCTTTCAGTCTGGTTATAAGGTCAAGATATACATTTACTTCAAGATCTTTTAACTTATCTCTTAAGGATAAATATTTTTTTGCGATTGATGCTTGCTCTTTCAATGGCTCTAAATGGCTGAAAAGCTCATTTAAGATATCATTTATTCTTAGAAGGTTTTGCCTTGTTAGCTCTAATTTCTTTTCTGCCTCTTCTTTTCTTACCTTAAATTTCATTATACCTGAAGCTTCTTCAAAAACAATTCTTCTATCCTCAGATTTAGTGCTCAAAATCTCATCAATCCTACCTTGACCAATAATTGAATATCCATCTTTCCCTATTCCTGTATCAAGAAAAAGATTATAAATATCTTTAAGTCGGCAAGATGTTTTGTTTATAAAATATTCACTTTCACCAGATCTGAAAAATCTTCTTGATATTGTAACTTCGGAATATTCCAAAGGAAGAATACCATCAGAATTATCTAGTGTTAAAGATACTTCAGCAAAGCCAACGGGTTTTCTAAATTCGGTACCAACAAAAATAATATCTTCTAACTTGGTACCTCTTATGGCTTTCATACTTTGCTCGCCAAGAACCCATCTTATAGCATCAGCGATATTACTTTTACCACAACCATTTGGACCTACAATGGAGGTAATGCCTGAATCAAAATCCAGGATAGTTTTTTCTGAAAAAGACTTAAACCCTTGTATATCTAATCTCTTTAGGTGCAAGTGTAACCCTCCAACTGCAGCTAAACGCTGCGATATGTTTCTAAATAGATTACTGATTTCACAGCAATAAGGGATTAATAAAAATTACATTAGCCCATAAAAATTTTAAAAGTCATGTCTTT
>ENA-UOOK01002732-UOOK01002732.1-fermentation-metagenome-genome-assembly--contig:-NODE-2732-length-21040-cov-5.730284_pt1 | contig 21040 bp, 17 predicted proteins | sample MGYA00245777_ERZ724023 | MGnify/ENA primary metagenome ERZ724023 (study PRJEB28704, sample SAMN03018312) | fermentation metagenome | biome: anthropogenic terrestrial biome; feature: soil; material...
TTTTTTTTTTATTTTTTTTTTTCTATCCATATTATTTACCGCCATATCCCATTTCGTTTAATAATCTTGATAAAATTCTTAGTCTTTCTCCAATTATCTCATCATCATCGCTTAATGCCTGTCTGAATAATCGGATATCCTCATCTATTTTTTCGTTGTCAGTGCAAACTTCCACAGTCATGGCATCGCCCTGCATGCCCACCCTATCAATGACTGTATTTTCTGTATCATAGAGCTTTTTATGCCTATATGCTTCCCCGAAATAAAGCCGTGCTCTTAAAATAAGTATCGCCAAATCCAAAACCCTGTGAAGAGGAAGCTCCTCCGATTGTCTTGACCATTTCTCTCCCGTATATCTCCACACCTTTGCAGATATATCAACCTTGCCTCTGTCATTCCACTGAGCAAGTCCCAAGGACAGACCCTTTGCATCTGAATTATATGCATTTCTCCCGTCAACATTTTCATAATTTTCTGAAACAATTACCGGTTTATGTTTTAAAGTAGTTGGAATTTTCATTTCATTCTCCTCATCTTTCAATTTTCCATCCTGTCAATTTACTAACTTACTTATTTACTAACCTACTAATTTACTAATGTAAATATACTTCTAATTTTATAAAATGTCAACAGCTGTTTTTAAAATGCGGTTAATTAAATCTAAATGAGATCACTCTTATTTTAACTTAACTATATCTGCTATATAATAATGTCAGGTTTTTTGAACTATTTTCATTATTGTATCGTCATATAATAAGTGATATACTTTTTATATACAAGCATTTGGAGGAGAAAATGAAAAAAATATTATGGTTAATCTTATGTATGTGCATTATATTTTCGTCTTGTAAAAAAGCGGAAAATATATTGCCTGAAAACGTTCCTTTGCCTATAGAGAATAAGGCTGAAGATAAATATGAATTAATTGCCCTCGTCACCGACAAGCAAGGAATTGATAAAACTTCTGCGTTTCAATTAACTTCAAAGGAGGAAATTAACAATAACTTTATAAAGAATAATCTTAAGATAATCCCTGCTCAAGAATATAAAATAGAAAAATTGTCAGCAACGGTACATAATATTATTCCGTCTGCAGAATTAGAAAATGACATGGTATATCAAATTAAGCTAAATGATGAAGGATATAATTATTCATGGGCATTTCAAACAAAGAAAAAACTTGAAATTGAAAAAACAATCCCTACCGACGACAGCAGATTTGTTCCGGCTGATTCGGGAATAGAAATGTATTTTACGCTTAATGACCTTGTCGAAATAGATGATTACTTTGAAATTAAGCCCCATGTTGAAGGAAAATTTATTTATAAGGACAATACCGTTATTTTTGTTCCTGATAAATTGGAGGAAAATATACAATATACCGTTACAATAAAAAAGGGATATGGGCTTAAGGACAGTGAGCAGAAATTAGAAGAAGACTACACCTTTACCTTCAATACTAAGCTGGAAAAATATTCCCAAGTATATTTCGACAGTCCATTGACCAACATTTATGTTGACAATGTAAAAATGATTGAGGCATATATAAATGATGAAAATATGGAGTTTGACATTAATATTTATCAGTATTCAAATGCAGATTACTTTGCAGATAATATTAAGTATTTTGCAGAAACAGGAAAATTTATAAAGACCGTGGATACTGTTGAAGGCATTGAAGGAATAGCCAAAATCAACACTATAAAGCAAAAACCCAATATCATATACAGATACAACAGCCCCAAAGGAATATTTGAGCTTCCCGATTTGGCAAAGGGATATTATTTGTTGGAGTTTATCAGTGATGATGAGAAAAATTATCACTTCCTTCAGATAAATGACATGTTGATTTACAATGCTTTCTTTGACAATCAAATTTTTGTGTATGCTGCAGAAGGTAAAAACAGCAATGGAATTGTAGATGCCGCAGTAGTTGTAAACGGTGAGCATTTAGGTTTCACAGATAATAACGGTATACTTGTAGTTGATAAGGATACTTTAGTTTATAAAGATAAGGCTATCTTGATGAGAGTTGAAGCAAAAGGTTTCAGTGATTTTATTTATGCGGAAAGCTTTCATTTCGGAAGCTATTTTTACAGAAGTCAGACCGAGGCATACGAATATATGAGATATATTGATACAGACAGACCTGTTTATTTGCCTACGGATAAAATTAATGTATGGGGTTTTGCAAGACATAAAGATGATAAATCTTTAAATCAGGTTAAAATAGAGCTGGTAGAAACCGATACCGATTTGATACTTGAAGAAAAGACAGTTGATTTGTCGGATATAGGCACCTATCAAACAGAATTTGAAATAAATGATATAACTTCCACGAATTGCCGCATTAATGTATATGATAATGACACAATGATTTCAACCGAATATATATCCATAATGAAATATACAAAGCCTTTGTATACTTTAAAAAGTGAGTTTGACAAGGAATTTGTATACAGCAACGAGGATATAGAATATAAATTAAGCGCCAATTTCTTTGACGGTTATCCATTGCCGAATTTAGAGCTTAGTTTAAATGCCTATTGCTACAGCTACAACGGTAGTGCCGAATATGACAACATTGACAGCTTTGCTGCCTTAGACGAATTTGGAAAAGCCGTGTGGAACTTTAATACGAGGTTAACAAGCAACAATTGGAGACCTGTAACCATTAACGTAAGTGCATGGAATGCAACGGCAGAAGATAAATCAGTTAGCACTTCAAGCAGATTTGAAATTTTCCCAAAACACAAAATGCTTGAAATAGAACAAAACAGCTTTTCTGAGAATTCTATCGATATTCTATTCCATGAATTGGACAATTCAAAGTATAAATCTGATGACTACAACGACTACAAGGACTTAAGAAGCAATCCGCTAAATGATAAAATACATATAAATATTATTGAATCCTACCACGAGAAAATAAAAAAGGGTGAGCATTACGATTATATTAATAAGGTAAATGTAATTGATTATGATTATAAGCTGATTGAAAATAATATTTACAGCGATGTGATAGACACAGTTAACGGATATGCGACAATTGCAATTCCAAACTTCAATCCCGAAAGAAGCTACAAGGTGGTTGCAGCATATGAAGACGGTATCGGGGGAATACAGGAGGAAGCTTATATAAATGGAAATGCACGTTATAATTACCAAAAATTATATTACAGCCTTGAAAAAACCGGTGACAAGAAAAGCTACAGATTAAATGACAATTTAAATCTGCAGCTTAAATATAACCATGAAAATGTTGAAAATACAGAGAATGATAAACTTATTCTTCTCATGATGAGAGATGGATTAATTGACTACAAAATAACGGACAGCACAAATGCAGCTCTCTCATTCAAAGAAGACTATATACCAAATGTTATGATTAACAGCGTATATATTAAGAATGGCTACATGTATCCTGCAGAGTTTATAGACTTTTTATACTATGATACAACAGAAAAACAAATACATTTTGATGTAGAAACAAATAAAGAAGAATACCGCCCGGGGGAAGAGGTTGTATTAAATATTAAGGCTAAGGATGAAAACAATAAACCATGTGTTGCAGATGTAAATATATCTGTTGTGGATGAAGCTTATTTTGCATCATTTGAAAAATATGTGGATACATTGAACTCAATATATATATACTCATGGAATACGGGATTAAATGCAGTCTACCTGTCAAACATCGACATAAGCGCAGATGAAAACGGCGGAGCCGAGAAAGGCGGCGGCGGAGATTACTACGATAGTTTCAGAGATGATTTCAAGGACACAAATATATTTAAAACTGTAACAACCGATAAAAACGGAAACTGTACATTAAAATTTAAGTTGGCCGATAATCTGACTTCTTGGAGAATAACATATCAAGGAATATCGGATAAACAATATGCGGGAAGCGGTACTAAAAATATAACGGTAAGTCTACCGTTTTATACAGACTTAATAATGGGCAAAGAATATCTCAAGGAAGATAATATCTCCGCTTCTCTAAGGGTATTCGGAACTGAAGCAAAAACTTCGGGGGAAGTTAAATATGAAGTAAAGCTTGTAAACAAGGAAACAAAAAAAGAATATAAATATTCTCAGGCAGGGATTATAGGAGACTATACAAATATATCATTTGGTAAGCTGCCTGTAGGTCAATATGAAATATATGTTTATGCAAGCTATGAAGATTTTGAAGACGGCATAAAAGAAGAATTCAGTGTGGTTGATTCAACCATATACTTTAATAATACTGAGTATTATAAGCTGTCAGACGACACAGTACTTGATGAAGTTTATTCGAATCCGGTAATTACTTTATTCAATGAAAGTGATTCCGATTTTTATAACAGCTTAAGCAGTATTGCAAACAACTCCGGAAAAAGAATTGACCAAACAGTATGCTCCCTAATCGCTGAAAAATATATTAACGAATACTTTAAAACCGATATACCTTTTGACGAAGAAGTATTACTGAATGAAATAAGAAGGTATGAGGTTGAATACGGCAGCTTTGGACTGTTCACTTATTCAAGTGCCGATCCGCAGTTAACAGCTAAGCTGATGAATGTAGTTGACAATGAGTATTTTAATATGAAATCCAAATGGTATTTTAGAAGAATATTAAATCAAAATGATGTTTACAGCACGGATATAGCAGCTTCGCTTTGGGGATTAGCCAAATACAAAGAGCCTGTATTGCTGACAATCTATGATTTATTGGAAAGCGGTGAATTAAATACAAGGGATAAGATTTACCTCTCCCTTGCACTGACGGAGTTAGGTGACAATAACACAGCTAAAAAATATTATAAGGAATTGACAGATAATTTAAAGGAAGCAGGAGATTATTTGTATTTTGAAAGCGGTGCTGATGAAAATTATAAATATTCGGAAAATTATGAATTAACAGCACTTTTGTCAGTGTTAGGCTGTAAAGTTCAGGATTATGAAATAAGCGACAAATTATTTAAATATGTTTACAATAATCCGTCCAAATACACACTTTCAAATTTTGAGCAGCTTATTTATATCATGAATAGGGATATTATGAGTTTAGAGGAAATAAAAGATTTATTCGGAGAAGTTACCGTCACATCAGGTGGAATCGACAAAACTTACAAATTGAAAATATTTGACACAGAAAGCTTTTCCGTTCCTAAGGATAAAATTCAGGATATAAAGTTTAGCAGCATTAAAGGCAGCATAGCATGCAAGGTTGAAGCTTTGGGAAACAAGGACGATTTAGAGAAAAACAAAACCGATGAGTTTTCAATAGATATAACTTACAGCCTAAAGGATTCATCTCAGAAGCAAGTGACATTCAACCACTCGGATATTGCTAAGGTTACAATAATGCCAAGCTTTGGAAGCGATATAAAGAATGGTAATTATGAAATAACCTATGTCGTTCCGGCAGGCTTCAGATTCATTGAACCAGAAGGGCAAAAGCCGTTTTGGGTTGAAGAAAACGGTCAGAAGCTTAAATTTAACTTTTATTATGACAAACAAAATTTTGCCGCCATCCCAATAACATTTTATATTCAGGCTGCACAGACTGGAGTGTATACGGTGGATTATACGGTTATAAAAGAGCACTCGGAAGTCAAATTAAATTATCTTGACAAGCATACTTTAACAGTGAAATAAGATGCCCTAACCCATTTCTCAGAGTCTTTTTTCTGAGAAATGGCTGGTAGGTCATTCGCAACGATTATGACTTGACGCAATTTCTTCGACCAATAGGGAGAAGGAAATTGATGGTAAGTCAAACGCACAGAATTCTCAATTTATGCGACGAAAGGAGCAAATAAATTGATGAATTCCCCTGCGCTTCCCAAATTTTGCGACGTGAGGAGCAAAAAATTTGGTGAATGAGACTGCAAAAAATATGCGGATCTTCTCCCCTGTAAAAGGACGAGAAAACCCGCGGTACCACCTAATTTCCATTACGGCTCTTAAAATATTTAACGGTAATCCGTTTAATCCTACTGCTGCTTCAGATTAAATGCTCAAAAGCTACCTTCCGCACACATTGACCTATGAAATCTTTCATCCGATGGATTTCACTCTCTGAAAAGTTTATATGCTTACTCCTCTTTTTCATCGCAATTATTTAATTACATATCATATTATAAAAAAAGAGGGGTTTTGTCAATACATAAATTCTTTAACCCTTAAATAACTATTGTCATCCCCCACGAAGTAGAAAATATCACCCTCTAAAAACAAGGCATATGCACCCGGAGATAGAATAATGCTGTTATTTCTTTTAATTGCTACAATAGTTGCATTGGTATTTTGCCAGAAATTAATTTCAGATGCTGATTTATTCAAGTGCTTTGAATCCTTAGTAATTTTTATTTCAAAAGGAACAAATGGATTTGAAGCATGGAAACGTTGGGTATTCTCAGTCAGCAAATCAAAATTTCTCTTCAGGACTTCTATTTGTTTTTTTTGATTAATAAAACCTTCATTTATTTCATTTATTAAGGATTTTACAGTTTGTTTATCACTAAAACCCCTTACATATTTAACAGCATTTTCATAAGATTTGATAATTACCCCGCTGCCCTTCATTGTTTCAACTATTTCAAGGTCTGAAAGAATATGTATAGCTCTCCTTGCAGTTTCCGGTGATACTTTGTATTGACTTGCTATGGAAGAGCGGGAATATATTTTTTCACCAACTTTCAGATTATTTTCTACGATTCTTGAAGCTATATCCAAAGCTATTTTTTGATAAACAGGACTTTTAACTTTACTTTCCATCTTTATTATCACTTTCCTCATCTTTTTTACATTTCTTTAGCTTATGGAAATTATATCATATCGCTACATAAAAAACTATATGATAAATACACTTTACACCGAAAATGACACCCATAGGGTGTCACTTTTTACATCAGTCTATTAAATCCACTGACTTCATCCATTCCTCTGCAACTTCTTCAGGTTCTCTCTCATTTATATCTACCTCATAGTTAAGTTTTGTAACTGTTTCCGAATCTAAGAGCGGCGATATTTTTTCAAGAATTTCTTTAATCTCAGGATTTTTCTCTAAGGCATCCTTTCGGACTACAGGAGCTGCGTTATATACCGGGAAAAAGTACTCATCATCCTCTAAAGTTACTATATTAAGAGCCGCTATACGTCCGTCTGTTGAAAGTCCCATAGCCACATCAACCTGTTCGTCTCTTAAAGTTTTGTACATTATACCCATATCCATTATCTTAATTTCATCAGTATCTTGGGCATATCCATAGTGACTTTGTACTCCCGGGTATCCATCTGGTCTTATAGCAAATTCATGTCCTATAGCTGTTGTTAATTTACCCGGATTTTTGTTGATATATTCAGCTAAATCGCTTATAGTTTCTATTCCTAACTCTTCTGAATCTTCTTGACGCATCATCAAAGTATAGGTATTATTTAAAGGTGCATATTGAAGCCATATAAATCCATTTTCTTCATCTGCTTCCTTTACTTTATCATAAGCCTCCTGTGGGTCTGTTATAGGTTCATCATTTTGAAGCATAGATATCCATGCAGTTCCTGTATATTCCCAATATAGGTCAAAATCACCGTTTTCCAAAGCCATTCTGACCTTATCTGAACCTGCAACGCCGGTTTTATCCTCAACTTTGAAACCTGCATCCTCTAATGCTATCACTGCTATTTTACCTAAAACTATATTTTCTGTAAACTCTTTTGAACCTACCTTTATGGTGTCACCCTTACTGCCGCAAGCGCTTAAAGTCCCCATGGACAGTACTGAAACCAGTACTAATGTAACTGTTCTAATAAATTTTGATTTTTTAAACATAACTCCTCCTATATAATTAATTTGAATCTTTTTCAAGTAAAGCCATTAAATAATCTGCCAAAATTGCTAACAGTGCCGATAATAAAGCACCCAATATTACAACTTGCCATCTGTTTATATTGTTTCCTGCAATTATCAGGTCCCCTAAACCTCCTGCCCCTATAAATGCCGCTAATGTGGCAGTACCTATATTTACTGTAGCAGCAGTTCGTATTCCTGCCATTATAACCGGAAAAGCAAGAGGCAGCTCTATTTTAGTCAAAATTTTCATTGGGTTCATTCCCATTCCTGTAGCTGCCTCAATAATGTAGCCGTTAACGCCGGTAATACCTACCAATGTGTTGTTCAATATGGGAAGAAGCGAATAAATCCATAATGCAAACAAAGCGGATTTAAAACCAATTCCTAAGAAACTAACAAATAAAGCCAATATAGCAAGGCTGGGTATAGTCTGACCCATATTGACTATACTTAAAAAAATACTTGCAAGGCTTCTGAATTTAGGTCTGGTTAAAAATATTCCCAAAGGAACAGATACCAATATTGCTGCAGCGGAAGAAACTAATACTAAAATTATGTGCTGTTTAAGGAGATTAAAAACCTTACTGTATGAAACAAAATCTGCCACAATTTTGTCTTGAGGGTAATTTACTACATAAACGGTATAGAATAGGCCGATAAATATTAGGATTGAAGGGAATAAAATTACTTTAAATAAAGATTTTCCATTACCTGAATCAGTCATTTATACTCACCGCATTTAAAATATCGTTAATGCCAATCCATCCCTTCAGATTATCCCTTTCATCCACAACGTATATATATCTTTGACCTATTCGAAGCATTTCTGATAATGCATCATTTAAAGACATCCTTTCATCTACAGTAACTTCCATTTCTTTTTTGTAATCTCCCGATACTCCCGTTTTGCCTTCTATATCCTTTAACTCCGTATAGCCTATAAGCTTATTGTTTTGACCTGTGAGAGCCATGGATTTAAGACCATTTTCCAACATTATTGATTTTGCTTCAGCTATTGGGGTATCTATCTTTACACTAAATGTATTATGCATTATTTCGTTGCATGTAACAAGATTTAAGCGCTTTATGGAGCGATTGCCTCCAATTAAATTTTCCACAAACTCATCGGCGGGATTGCTAAGAATATCATCCGGGGTACCCTGCTGTACTATTTTTCCGTTTCTTACCACTACTATTTTATCTCCCATCTTTATAGCTTCATCAATATCGTGAGAAACAAATATAACAGTTTTGCGTAATTTTTCCTGCAAGCGCAAAAATTCATTTTGAAGCTTGCTTCGAGTAATAGGATCTAATGCTCCAAAGGGCTCATCCATCAGCATTACCGGAGGATTTGCTGCCAAAGCTCTGGCAACACCCACTCTTTGCTTTTGACCTCCGCTTAGGTCAGAGGGTTTCCTATTCCCATAAATCTCAGGATTCAATTCCATCAATTTCAGAAGTTCATCCACTCTCTTATCTATTCTTTCCTTATCCCATTTTTTTTCTTTAGGAACGGTGGCAATATTTTCTGCAATAGTCATATGCGGAAACAACCCTACATTTTGTATTACATATCCAATGCTTCGCCTTAGCTCAACCGGATTTTGATTCATGATATTTTCCCCATTAATATAAATATTGCCGGAAGTAGGCTCTATAAGGCGGTTAACCATCTTCATAGTAGTTGTTTTACCACAGCCGGAGGGTCCCACAAGCATGCATATTTCTCCTTCTTCAATATGGAGAGTTAAATTATTTACGACCAGGTTTTTTGTATTAGGGTATATTTTAGTTACATTTTCAAATTTAATCAAATTATCCTATCCTTTCTATGATAATTTTGTTTCTGCTTTTTTCTGTAAAAAAGATAACAGCCTGTCTGCCAAAATAGCCATCAATGAAATCATAAGAGCTCCGATAATAATCATCTTGTCGTTAGTTCTCTGTATTCCCTGAAATACATAGTCTCCTAAACCGCCGGCACCTACATAGGATGCAATAGCACCCATTCCCACTCCCATAACTACTGCGGTTCTGATCCCTGCTATTAAAACCGGCAGAGCCAAAGGCATCTTCACCTTATAAATTATTTTAAAATCAGACATACCCATTCCTCTTGCAGCCTCAATAACTGAAGGTTCAATATTTTTAATCCCTGTATATACATTTCTGACTATAGGTAACTGTGTATAAAGAACTATCCCTATAACTGCAGGCGTTGCACCAATGTGGAATATCGGTATAAGAATTGCAAACAGCGCTAAGCTTGGAATTGTCATAAGAATTTTTGCTATTTGCAAGATTATTTCAGCAGCTCTTTCATTGTAAGTAATAAATATCCCAACTATAACACCTATTACGACAGAAATAATCATAGCTGTTAAAACCATGAAAAAATGCTGTGAAGTCAGTTTCATTATAGTTCCTATACGATCAATAAAAAAAGTAATAATATCCATAATATCCCCCCTAAATTAACAATCCAACTACCTTAGTATAAATTACAAGTAGTTAGTTGTCAAGGTTTTTGTGGATAAAGTTGGTTTTAAGTTAGTTTTAAGTGCTCCTTTAAAAGTGGTTTATGAACTCTTTTTGATTGACAATACTATATTCTTGTAATATACTAAGGCTTAATTAAACATCTATCGATATTGGTGCGCTGAAAATGCGATAAAAGGGAATTAGGTTGAAATCCTAAACAGTCCTGCTGCCGTAATGAGAGAGAGGTTTTTATGCTTTATGCAACCACTGGATATTTCCGGGAAGGTTAAAAACCTGCTGTGACCTCTGAGTCGGAAAACCTGCCGATATTATTTGCGTAAATACCGCAAATGCTATGCTTTACAGAGACAAAGGCGATAGCGTCAATAGCAATTGCTTATCAAAATATTTGTGGAATTTACGTTTCGGAAACGAGACGTTTTTTTGATGCCCTAACCCCACTTTTCAGAGTGTTTTTTCTGAAAAGTGGCGGTAGGTCAAACGCACAGAATTCCCAATTTATGTGAGCGAAAACGAACTGATAAATTGGTGAATTCCCCTGCGCACAACGTCTTTAACCCTGAAATGTCTCCATTTAAGATATTTACATTCCAAAACGGAGGATAAAATGAAAAGAAAATGTATTTTAGTTTTAACATTGATTTGTATTACAGCACTGCTTTCCGCATGTGCTGACGGAGGCGAAAAGCAATCCCAACCGGGAGATAATACCCCCACACTGCCTGAAATAGACAGAGCGGGAAATGAAATATCCATACCGAAAGAAATAAACAAAATAATCTCTATTTCACCCGCAAATACGGAAATTTTAATTGAATTGGGCTTTGGAGATAAAATTATTGCAGCAGACACATATTCAAAGGACGTGGCAGGTTTGCCCGAAGGTATCCCCTTATTTGACATGATGGCGCCGGATGCCGAGCAGATGGTGGCTTTGGAGCCGGATATAATATATACGACAGGAATGACTATGGCGGAAGGAAATGATCCTTATAAACCTATAAAGGATATGGGTATTTGTATTGCATATATTCCGTCAAGCGACAGCATAATAGGAATTTGCGACGATATAATGTTCTTTGCGCATTCTCTCGATGCCGAGGACAAGGGTATAAAATTAGTTAATGGTATGTTAGATAAAATTGAAGAAATTAAAAAAGTCGGTGCAGCCGTTGAAAATAAAAAAACCGTATACTTTGAACTTGCAGATGCACCGTCACTTTACAGCTTCGGAAAGGGAGTATTTTTAAATGAGATGATTGAAATAATCGGCGCAGAAAATGTTTTAGCCGATCATGACATGTGGATTTCCATTTCCGAAGAAAATGTTATAGCATCTGATCCCGATGTGATTATTACAAATGTGGATTATATCGATAATCCTGTCGAACAAATAAAATCACGACCGGGATGGGAAAATATGACCGCGGTAAAAAACAATGATGTATACTATGTTGACAATTATGCAACTTCTCATGCAAACCATAATATTATCAAAGGCTTAGAACAAATGGCAAAGGCTGTATATCCGGACCTGTATTAAAATGAAGACACAATATAAAATAATATTATCTATTTTATTAAGTATTGCGGTAATAACGATGGGGGTTGGCTTAGGCAGTGTTTATGTGCCTCCCTCCCACATAATAAGTGTAATATCAAACAAAATATTTTCAACGCCGCTTCCTCCTGGAGTGCCCGGTGTTTCAATATCAATAGTTTGGAAATTAAGACTTCCGAGAATGCTGCTTGCCTTTATAGTAGGAGGAGCTGTCGCCGTAAGCGGTACGGTAATGCAATCGGTTCTGAAAAATCCTCTTGCTTCCTCATATACCTTGGGTGTGTCTTCGGGTGCATCCTTGGGAGCGGCAATTGTTATTGTAACAGGATTTAATATACCTTTTTTAGGAGTGCTGACCCTCCCTGCCGCAGGTCTTATATTTGGATTGTTGACAGTATTTTCAGCGGTGAAATTTGCCGCAAGAATGGATAAAAATTTAGAAAACAACACGATTATATTAGTTGGCATGGTTTTTTCATTGTTTGTCAACGCTATATTGACTCTCATATCTGCCATGTCAAGAGAACATCTCGCACAGCTTGCATTTTGGCAAATGGGAAGTTTTTCATTAAAGGACTGGTCAAGTGTGGTAATACTTTTCCCAATCCTATTTATCGGAGTAATAATTTTACAATATTTTTCAAAAGAAATGGATATAATGACCTTTGGAGAGGAACAGGCATTCACCATGGGAGTGGATGTTCACAAAATCAAATGGATTCTCCTTGGTCTTTCCGCAGCTCTTACGGGAAGTGCCATTTCATTCGTAGGTGTGATAGGATTTATCGATTTAATCGCACCTCATGTAGTGAGAAAAATATTCGGCTCCAACCACAAAATCATAATTCCAATGTCGGTGATTTTCGGCGGTTCATTCATGGTTATTTGTGACCTGATTGCAAGAACAATCGTATCTCCTTCCGAATTGCCGGTAGGGGCAATAACCGCGTTGGTTGGCGCACCATTTTTTGCCTATGTGTACTTTTCAAAAAGAAAGGGGTTATAAATGCTTACCTTACAGAATGTTAACGCAGGATATAACGGAATTGACGTAATAAACAATATTTCCTTAAATGTAAAGGAGGGAGAAAATCTTTGCATTATAGGTCCCAACGGCTGCGGAAAGACAACACTTATTAAAGCAATTTCAGGAATTATACCCCATACGGGAACCATTAAAATAGACGGAATCGATATAAATAATTTGAAAAGAGAGCATGTGGCAAAAAAAATAGCCGTTATGAGCCAAATTTCAACTATTTACTTTTCATATACAATTTACGAAACTGTACTTCTCGGCAGATACCTCCATATGAAGGGAAGGACATTCAAGGAGCCCTCTTCAAAAGATAGGGAATATGCGGATAAATGCTTAAAAGCCGTGGGACTTTTGGATATAAAGCATAAACAAATAAACACTTTGTCAGGAGGACAGCTTCAAAGGGTTTATTTGGCAAGAACCTTGGCACAGGAACCAAACATAATATTGCTGGATGAACCTACAAACCACTTGGATTTAAAGCATCAGACGGAATTATTGGATTTTCTTAAGAGCTGGTCAAAATATGAGGGTCATTCCGTAATCGGTGTATTGCATGATTTGAACTTGGCAATTAAGCTGTCCGACAATATGCTGCTTTTAAACAATGGTAAAATTGCCGCTTACGGCAAGTCAAATGATGTTATTTCATCCAAGCTTTTAAATGAGGTTTACGACATGAATGTAACTGAATATATGGTTGATTCCTTAATACAGTGGGAAGGATTTGACGATTACCCCTATATGAATAAAAATAAATTACGCAGAGTGAATTAATAACCGCATGAGACGGTTATTTTTTTAGCTCCACAGTAATTATTACCAATCTATTTGGGTATAATAAATTAACTAAATGTGTAAGGAGATTATGATGAAAAAAATATTATTATTTTTGATTGTATCTATAATGGTACTTGCGTCATGTGATATGGCTCCCAGACCCGGAGAGCCGGATAACCAAAAAGAAAAATTATCAATAGTTGATTATTATCCTATTACAGAAAATACAAAATATTCATATGAAGGCAAGGGAAATGAATTTGCCTCATACTCGGTATATGTGGATTATGCGGCAAATAACAGAATTCAGACAAGGACAAACAACGGCGGAACGGAATCAATAAATGTATTGGAATTAAAGGATGGTCAACTGACCCTTTTATATTCAAGAGGTGAAACGTATTTCAGACATAACTTCTTAAATAACAAATACGATGGAGGAAAAATCCTTCTTACGGAACCTTTAAGGGAAGGAAACTCATGGAATTACGACGACGGCACAACTGCAACAATTACCGGTATGTCAAAGGAAGTGGTTACAGCATCAGGTAATTATGAGGCAATTGAAGTTACCTTGGAAGGAGAGCAAGGTAAAACTTTGGATTATTATGCCAAGGATGTGGGATTGGTTAAAACAATTGCATCCGGCGATGGCTATGAGGTATCGTCAGTTTTATCATCAATTGAGAACAATACCCCCCTGATACAAACCATAGCTTTATATTATCCAAACATAGACGGTTATCTCAATACGATAGATGTTCAAATAGAATTCAGCACTAACGATGAGCCGAAGAATGTTATAGAAAGAATAGTCAAGGATTTATCCGTCTATGAAATTTTAAGCCCCCATACAAAAATTAATGAATTATTTTATAACGAAGAGGAAAATAGCGTTCATATAGACCTTACTGAGGATTTTGTAACGGAAATGAAGGCGGGGGCAGGCTTTGAAGGCTTGATACTTCAAAGCTTAACCAATACCTTAGGTCAGTATTACGGAGTTAATGAAGTATATATAACCATTGACGGAGGTCCTTATGAATCGGGACACATAATAATTGAAGAAGGAGAACCGTCGTTAGTCAACCTTGAAAACGTCAGAACAGAATAATAAAGACTGGGGGACATTCCTCTTACCCGCAAAGACTTATATTCGGGGACATTCCTCTTACCCGCAAAGACTCTCCCGATAGTAGAGGTGTGTCCCCTTTCCTCTAAATAGCATACTCATGTAAGCAGATAATTTTGCTTACTTTTTTTACTTCTTCAGCCGGAATTCCAACAACGGTTGAATTTGGACTGGTATCTCTTAGTACGACTGCATTTGCACCTACTTTAGTACCCGAAGCAATATATATATTGCCGAGAATCTTTGCAGCTGCTCCGATTATCACATTATCCCCCACGGTAGGATGCCTTTTTCCCTTTTCATTTCCGGTTCCCCCCAATGTTGCACCATGAAACATTGTTACATTGTTTCCCACAACCGCGGTTTCACCTATTACAACACCCATTCCGTGATCTATGAAAAGTCCCTTTCCGATTGTTGCTCCCGGGTGAATTTCAATTCCCGTTCTATGCCTTGCAATATTTGATATTAATCTTGCTAAAAAGTATCTTTTCTGTAAATACAGCTGATGGGAAATTTTATATGCAATCAATGCTTTTGTATGAGGATATAAAAGTAATACTTCAACCCTGTTTCTTGCGGCAGGGTCTCTGTCAAATACGGAGTCTATATCTTCTATTACTGATTTAATGAATTTAATCATACCATCATTCCTCTCAATTAATATTTAACCACTGACAAGTATTTCTCTCCGCCATCGGGAGATATTGTCAGAATCTTTTTATCGTATCCATATTTTTGTGCTAATTTTCTTGCTGCCGCTACATTGGCACCTGAAGAAATGCCTATGAGCATACCAATCTTCGCTGAAACTTCAACTGCAATATCAATTGCTTCCTCATCGGTAACAGTAATTATTTCGTCTGTAAAATCTCCGTTATAGGTTCCTGGAATAAATCCTGCTCCTATTCCCTGAATTTTATGGGGAGATGCACTGCTCCCTGTCAATACTGCTGAGTTTGAAGGTTCAACGCCTGCGGAGATTATATTTTTATTGTATTCCTTAAGTCTTTTTGAAACTCCCGAAAGTGTTCCTCCCGTACCCACACCGGCTGCAAATATATCTATATCACTTAACTGCTCAATAATTTCCCTGCCTGTTGTTTCATAATGAATTTTGGGATTAGCGGGGTTATTGAACTGATCAGGCATAAAATATTTATTATCTTCCCTTAACAATTCTTCAGCCCTTTCAACAGCACCCTTCATTCCCTTTTGCCCTTCCGTAAGTATTAACGTTGCACCATGTGCGGCAATTATGCTTCTTCTTTCTATACTCATAGTTTCAGGCATTATAATTATTACCTTATATCCTTTTAATCTGCCTATAAATGCTAATGCAATACCAGTATTTCCGCTGGTAGGCTCAACAATTATACTGCTTTTATTTAAATATCCCTTTGCTTCGGCATCCTCAATCATTCCTAAGGCGGTTCTGTCCTTAATGCTTCCTCCGGGATTAAATTTCTCCATTTTTAAATAAATATTTTCTCCCGGCAATTGTACCACAGGAGTATTTCCTATTAATTTCAATGCATTACTGTTCATGATTTAACCTCTTTCTTTTCCACTTTAATTTGTATAGATAACGATGAAAGGAGTTGCCTAAACATATGGGGCTATGGCATACGCAGTCTGCGGGGGCATACAAAAAATCCGCCTCTAACAAAAGAGACGGATTGAATCCGCGGTTCCACTCAAATTGGCATAAGCCCACCTTATATAGCACAATCATGCTACTCCATATTAACGGTTGGTTCCGCAGCAGCCTACTTGATTCGGTGCCGTACTCCAAAGGGCACTTCGCATATACTTCCAATAAGCATCCTTTCAGCCTTGAGATGCTCTCTCTGAAAATTCGTTACATGCTACTTTCCTTTTTCGTCGTATTTCCTACTAATTTAGTTGGGTATATTTTTTTCTTATTATATTATACTCATTTATAAAATGCAACACTTTTTTGAAAATATTTTTGATTATATTATATTATAAAGTATACCATCTACTTTTGACCAAGGCGTAGTTTGACCGAGCTTGCAAATTACTTTATTGGAATATTTAATGAAAGATATTCAAATCTTAAATTCTTATATCAATTTTAACTCTATAACTTATTGTTTTCCATTAAATTAATAATAATTTTACCATCCGTATATTCAAATAACTTATTCTTGCTTGGAGAGTATTTAGATATATCATCATGATATAACTCACCTGTATTAAATACAGAAAGCATTATTCCTACCAATGCCATATTTATTACTGTCGATGTCCCCCCATATGAAATAAAAGGAAGTGCAAGAGGCGATAACAGCTGAAATCCTAAGTTATAACCAACATATACGATAAATTGCATTGTAAATGTAATTAAAACCGAAGTTGATACCAATTTCGCCAAAACGCTTTTTTGTTTTTTACAAAGTATAAATAAACGAATAATAAATATTATAATAATTGTCATTATAACCGCAAAAGAAACCCAGCCTAACTTATGTATCAGAAATGTCAGCATAAGATCACTGTGTCTGAGTGGAAAAGGAGAGGGTATTTCCGCATATTCGCCTAATGAACCTTGTCCAAAGAACTTTGCACGGGAGATTATATTGCGCACAAAATTAATTAACCACCCTGAGGTTTCCGGCTCAAGCATAGGATTAAATGCCGCCTGAATCCTGTAAAATATATAGGATTTTGTTGAAATGATAATATACATAAGAATTAAAGATATCAAGGCAACAGCTCCGTAAATAATCAAAAGTGCATTTATTTTTTTCACATTATACCAACCGTTCAAAATTGCCATTGTCAACAATAGAAGACATGAAATTGAATAAATTACAACGCTGGAAATATTCCATTGATTTAAGCAAATAACAGCGGATACGGAAAAAGTTAAACCAATTTGTATTATTCCCAAATAGCCTTTACTCCTCATATCATAAATAATTCCTGCAAAGGCTGTAGGAAGAAGTAAAAACACAAATGAAAAGTTTATCGGCAAAAGTAAAAACTTATACGAATAGTGTGATTGATTACTCATAGCAATTGATATAAACAATAGGATTGTCAAACCAAAGAAAATTTGCTTAGGATGCTTACCGATTGAAGTAAAATCCCAAAAATATGCCGTAAGCATAAATGCAAATCCAATTGTGATGCTTAAAATATCATTGGATAAAGATAACTCTATACGCTCAGCAGCATTATAAATCATAAAGTATCTTATTAAAAAACCCATAAAAACCATAATGAAGGTTAATACAAGAATACTCCACTCCATCTTCGGTCTATACGTGCGGTCAAGTTCCGTCCCAATCATCACCGGGTCACCCATTTCCATGATTGCTTTTTCAGTTGCATTTTTATCATCTAAGCCGCTGTTTAAAAATGCATTTTTTTGGTCAATTATATGATCTTCTATTTCTTTTGATATCGGTGCATGGGCTTTTTCCCATCTTATTTGTTCACAAACGGTTTTTATGTATTCCTTTACATTATATTGCTGCAAAATTAGCACCCCCTTGTAAAACATTGTTAATAGCAAATGAATAGGTATCCCATTCTTTCCTTTTTTCATTGAGCATACCTTTGCCCTTAGCGGTAATACTGTAATATTTTCTTACTCTTGAGCTATCTGCGTTTTCAATATAAGAATTTATCAATTCTTGTCTTTCAAGATTATGAAGCAATGGATATAATGTTCCTGCCTTCAATGAAAATGTATTATTTGACCTTTTTTCAAGCTCTTCAATCATTTCATAACCATACATATCTTTATCTTCCAATAACTTTAACAAAAGCATGGTTGTACTGCCCGGAAGCAAATTTTTATTTTCAGCCATTTTATTCCTCCATATATAGATTGTCTATATACATTATATGTAGATTATCTATATATGTCAAGCCAAAAAAGGCAATTAGAGTTTAATCCTAATTGCCTTTTCCCCATCTGAAGCACCGATGTTCAGCTTTAGCCGAACGAATTCATTTATTACTATGCTTTTTTTACTTTCTTAATCTTTTCCATATTGTCGTTTTGTCCAATCCCTAAGAATATAGTTGCAAACATTACTACAAGCATAACGTAAGCATAGAATACATACGGGGCTATGTCTGTAGCTATTAGCGGAGCATTACTGTCAGCAGCAAAACCCAATGTATATATAATTGCAGGTGTCCACGGCAGACTGTAAACAAATGTATTTGATTGAGCATCCATTAAATTGGCAATCCTGTACGGGCTTATGCCATGCTTTTCGCCTAACGGCTTTGCAAATGAGGCACCTACTGCCAATATAGCGGGAGCATTTAATCCCATCAATGCTGAAAGTATTATTATCATAACGGAAATTGTTATTTCAGCTCCAACCCTTGTATCTGTAACTTTGTTCAAAGCATTCAACAGCTTGACATCTCCCTGACCATTCCTCATTACCGCTATGGAGCCAAAGAGCAACAATGCCAATACTATTACCTGAATCATGCTGCTCAAGCCTGTTTGAATAACTCCACCTATCGTGCGGTCGAGGCCTTGACCGGATACTGAAAAAATTGCAGGTTTTGCTGCATTAACAACATCAATTTGCACAAAATCAAATAATCCCACAGCTACGCCCGTAACTACTCCGACAACCGAGCCTACAATAGTTGCAATTATTATATCTCCTGTTTTAACCGCAACTATAATAGTAACTATAACCGGTATAAACATGAATAATGTATTTGGATTATATTCTATTGTAGTTGCTGCAGTACCTAAAATTGCTTTACCGGGTCCAAATATTAATATGCAAGCTATTGTTAAAATTCCCGCCACAATTGCATACTTTAACCTTGAACGGACAACTCCGGGTACGTCTACTCCCTGTGATGTAGCGGAGCAAATAGTTGTATCAGATACCGGCGCTAAATTGTCTCCGAATGCACCGCCTGATATAATAGCTCCTGCAACCAATGGCGGATACGCTCCTAATGCAACCGCCGCGGGATATAAAACTCCCATACCTGTAGCTATTGTACCAAAGCCCGTACCGGTTGCAGATGCAAATATTGCGCAAGCTATGAAAGTGATTACTGTAAATGCTGTACTTCCGACACCCATATTTGCTGCAATGCCGGCAATACCCAATGCCAAGCCTGAGTCCCTTAATATTCTTGAGAAAACCCCTGCAAATAACCAACAAACTATTGGTATTATAGCTTCTTTGCTCGCCATACCCTCTATTATCGTATTTGAATAATCCAGCTTATTTTTAGCAAAGAAAAATCCAACTACAATTGCCATAAAAGCAGGCACCCATAAAGCACCATCGGATATTGATCCATAGATAAATGTTGTTGTAATAATTAATACCAAAAATACCAAGAATGGAACAAACGACATCCATTCACCGCCATAGAATTCTAATTTTTTTACCTTAGATTCCATAAATTCCTCCAATAAATTATATTATTTAGTACATTTTAATATGAGCAATTTCTATGCCAAAGCATAACTAATATAATACATTGGAATTTAGCGTAAATTTAAAAAAGTGCCTAAGAATTTATTTTCACATGGAAAAATATTTCTTAGCACTTTTTTTCCTATCTAACGTTTGAATAATCGTTTAAATTATATTCTGTAATCTTATTAAATAATTGTCTTCTGCTTATATCCATGAGTTTAGCCGCATGTGTTATATTATTATTGCATTTTTTTAAAACATCAGTTATATATTTTATTTTAATTTTTCAAAATTATGTATTAAGCCGGAGTGCATTTTGTGTACTTCGGCTTTTTTATTTTAAAGCCTTATAATAGAATATTATTGTTTGGTGTTGACAAACACAACTATTAGACGTAATATAAATGTGTGATGAGAGAATATGAGTGATGAAATTTTGGCATTTGACGGAAACATTTTAAGGAGTTTTAGAAATGGCAAAGGCTGGAGATACTATCAAAATCATTAATATGGTTGGAGAAAGCAAGTACAACGGAAAGATAGGAAAGGTTTATTTTATAGACGGAATGGGGCAGTTGCATGGTTCATGGGGCAGCCTGGCGGTTCAACCTGATAAAGACGCTATTGTGGTAATAAAGGAGAATGAATTGTGTAAGTGAATTACAAACCAACTGAAAAGGAGTGTGTTATGGCAAAAGCATTAATTTATGGCATGAATTATATTAATGGA
>ENA-UOOK01002733-UOOK01002733.1-fermentation-metagenome-genome-assembly--contig:-NODE-2733-length-21031-cov-6.019355_pt1 | contig 21031 bp, 8 predicted proteins | sample MGYA00245777_ERZ724023 | MGnify/ENA primary metagenome ERZ724023 (study PRJEB28704, sample SAMN03018312) | fermentation metagenome | biome: anthropogenic terrestrial biome; feature: soil; material...
AATGTAACAATGCAGATAGACACGGTAATATTTTTTCAAATTACCGACCCTAAATTTTATACCTATGGGGTTGAAAGACCAATATCGGCTATTGATTATTTAAGTGCAACAACACTGAGAAATATAATCGGCGACTTGGAGCTTGACGAAACATTGACTTCAAGAGAAATAATTAACACGAGAATGCGTGCTGTGCTGGATGATGCAACGGACCCCTGGGGTATAAAAATTAATCGTGTTGAAGTTAAAAATATACTGCCTCCGAAAGAAATTCAAAATGCAATGGAGAAGCAGATGAAGGCTGAAAGAGAAAAAAGGGAATCCATACTTATTGCCGAGGGACAAAAAAATTCGGCAATATTGGTGGCTCAGGGCAAAAAGGAATCCTTGATACTTGAAGCGGAAGCAGAAAAACAAGCGGCAATTTTAAGAGCGGAAGCTCAAAAGGAAGCTTTAATCAGGGAAGCGGAGGGTGAAGCCGAAGCAATTTTAAGTGTTCAAAGGGCAACGGCGGAAGGCTTGAAAATGATTAAGGATGTTGACCTTAACAAGGAAGTTCTTACATTCAAGAGCTTTGAAGCATTTGAAAAGGCAGCAAACGGTCAGGCAACGAAGATAATAATACCTTCGGAAATTCAGGGACTCGCAGGGCTTTCAAAAGCATTGTCAGAAACTATAAAGGAATAAAAAATGCGCCTTAGGGCGCTTTTTTGTTATTGTGAATTATATTATTTTTATCTGAAAATATCTTTTGAAAAGGTAATTCTGCTTCTGTTTTGTATGAACTTATCCGACATTATGCTCTGCACCACGAATACAATTCCCAATGCGGCAATTATGTCTCCTATGCTTACGACTAACCAGCTCCCTATAGTAATTACATTACCTAAAAAGCTTAATGAAGCAGTCTCGGAGGATGTGAAAAATAATAGCTTTCCATTCACTAAGAGCTCAGCCATTTCCGTCCCGTAAATTTGTGCTGCCGCTTCAGGCAGAAGAGGAAATTTAAATTTGTTCACCAAAAATGACAATAAGTTCAATAGTAAACCTATCAATGGAATAAACATAAATTTTATACTCAAATTTGCCGTCATAAATAATCCTGCGGATATCATTGTGCCCATCAGTAACCCCGAATATAAAAATGAGTCGTAGTCATAAAGTCCCAAGTTCACAACTATGATACCCAAGTAAAGTATCGCTGAAATAAAAATCAGGGGTCTGTAACTGAAATTAACATATGATAATCTGCTTAACTTTCCCTTTCTTAAATATCCGATAACGATTCCTAATATTAAGGCTTCAAAAAACATATTTGCCTCCGGTTTCTATAAGAGTTAATATAATTTTACAATATATATGTAATTATATCAACGCTTATTTAATAAAATATTAAATAAGCAAACATATTCAATCTATATTGCTGATTATTTTGTTTAAAATAATTGAATTTATTATCTTCAATATGTATAATTAAATATATAAGTATTGTTATATTTTAATTGTCGAGGTGGTCTTCATGCTTCAGGGCAGCAGTGAAGTATTTTCCGTGGGTTCGGTTACGGAAGAATACAGTGAAAAAAATAAAAACGATTGCCGCATGCTGACATCATATCTTTGCGTTTCAGATTATGAGGGTATTCTTTCCTTAGATCTGCGTCATATGACAATGATGAGAATTGATGGTGTTCCCTTTGAGATTATAGCCGCAAAAATTGCCGCGGAGTGCTCTGAGGATATTAAGAAAAAATATCCGGAAAAAATGCTCAGGTTAGCATATGAAATGTATGCGGGAGGCATGGCAAGAGAGTATGAGAAACTCATGTCCGAAATTGCGGACATGATTCCATGTCTGCCTGCGTCCCAAGAGGAAAAGGCACATTTAATGGGAGAGTGGACTATTGTTTCCGTGCTTCCGCGAATTAGAGATATTCGTTATGTATTGGGAAAATACCGGGAAGCCGCAAGCTTGATGCAGGGAAAATCAAGGGTCATAGATAGTGCTGATTCATTTACAATGGGACAGAACGGCTTGCTGGGAGTGTATCTCATGGAGCCGGGCACCGCTGATGATCTGCTTCCCTTAATCAGGGAAGCGGTTGGATTATATTCATCATTCATAGGAGAGGCTATTCCGGGGGCGGATATTCTATATGAAGCATCTCTTTCATATTACAGGGGAAATCTCAACGAAGCAAAGCAGCTTGCCTGCAAAGCGTTATACCTGCTTGAAACAACAAGGCAGGATGCTCTGCAGATAAGCGCGGGGGAGCTTTTGGCGTTAATTTCTATTGTCCAGGGAGATGTGCGGGGGTTTGGAGAGGCGATAGATTACATGAAGCTTGCCGCCGACAGGAGCGTAAACCGCCCGGTGTGCAGGGGGCTTGTGGAGCTTATAAGATGCGGTCTCTTGAACAGCATCGGTGCATACAGAGAAACTCCTGAGTGGCTGAGAAACTTTTCCTTTGCAACAGGCGAATACGGATGCGGTCCTTTTCTTGACAAGCCCCTTGCAGGCAACGTCCATTTTGCTCCCGTGTCCTACGGAGTGGCATGCTGGTACCATGCTCAGTACCTTTTTCTGAGTGGTCAGTACGAAAGAGCTCTTGCAATATCCGACATAATGCTTGAATTAATGATCGGGAATAACCGCTGCATTATACTTACGCTTGCTTTCAGCGCACTTTCCGCCTGCTGCTTCAAGGCATTGGGCAATGAAAAAAAGGCACGGAAGCTTACGGAGCAGTCGGTGGAATTAGTCGAACCCGATGGTATTTATATTATGCTTTTATATTTTGACTCTCTGCTTGATGGTATGGCTGAGGAATGCTTTAAAAAAAAGCGTATGAATTTTCAGAAGCCTGCTAATTTCATAAAAAGAACTTATTTGAACGGAGTGGACCTGCTAAGCAGGGAATATGTTAAGGCGGGCTTTCCCGACAGCCTTACAAGGAGGGAAAAGGATGTGGCGAGTCTTGCGGCACAGGGAATGCGAAATGTTGATATTTCAAAGTATCTCTGCATATCTGAAAATACCGTAAAGGCACACCTTAAATCCATATTTGAAAAGCTTGATGTGGATAAGCGCAGCAAGCTGAGAGAAAAGCTAAAATAATATTAACACAGAGTCAATCACTGTCTGTTACATTCAGAGCGCTCCGGCGTTCTTTTTTTGAAAAATCACCCGTTTCGGGTAATACGGAAGGCATAAATGCTGTGATATAATTTCATACGGAAAACCATTTCTCTCATGGGGGGGAAATGACAGCCTTAATGAAAGGGGAGCATTATATGAACAAACTTCTGTTGCGGTGGGGAAGGGTACTTTCCCTGCTCATAGTATTTACCATGCTTTCGGGCATGTTGCCTCTGCACCTGCTGCAGGCGTATGGGGCGGAAACATCGGAAAACGAATTTGATTTGGAAAATAATGATGTGTTCGGCGCCTTGGGATTTGATACCTCTCAGTATCCCGAGGGATATGATCCGGAATCGACGGATAATCCCTACGGAAGGGATCAGTTTACGGCAAACGAGGTTCTTGAAGCGTTTATTTTAGGTACGAATACCTACAGGTTGGCGGGACATAACAGCGGCATAAAGCCGGAAAACATTACTTCAACCGGCCGCAGAAGCGGAAACTTTCCAACCTCCGGTTACCGCAGGCTGGACTCCGGGGATTTCGACGGAGACGGCTTGGCAGGGGAAATGGCATATGTAGCCAACTCGGGGGTGGCAGAAAGCCCGGGCATTGCCATGTACTTCATTGATTCTTCCGGAGAATGCAGCAAATACGGAAGCAAACAAATTGTTGCCGAGGGAAGAGTTAGCTCCTATCGTTCCGGAGGTTATGCCGCTATTGACTGGATAAATATTCTGCAGATTGCTTCGGGAGACTTTGACGGAGACGGATATTCGGAAATTGCCGTATATGTACCGGAACAGGGAAATGCGAGAGTGGATGTGTACAAATATCAAAGAACCTCGGGCAGCGGCGGTGACAGGTGGACGGATTTCAGCAAGTGGCAAGTGGTGTGGAGCCACGCTTTGAGCAGTGCCGATGTGGCACCCAACATGGTTTCACTGTGTGCGGGAGATTTTAACAGGGACGGTATAGACGACTTAGCCATAAGCTGCGGACTTTATGTATTTCAAGGCGGCAATGCTGCCAGCCGTGCCGTAGCACTTTTCGGGAGCAGGACAGCCATGCTTCAGACGAACCAGCCTCTGCCCTTGGGCGGAGACAATATGTACAGGGCTGCTCTTACATACGGCGATGCGGACGGAGACGGCGTGAAGGAATTGGTGTTCGGAGCACAACCCTTCAATGATTTAACGGCAAACAAAAAGCGCTGCATAGGAGTGTACGGTTATGACGGAAGCTCCGTGGTTCTTTTATCGAGCTCCGTAATGGAGGTTGTTGACGGCGAAAGGGTTGACGGTAAATGGATAAGCGACAACGGCTTTGACGGAAATTACTATAGCGGGATATCACTTGCATGCAATATTGCTGTGACGGCTCCCTTTGAAGGGGGAGGTAAGTATATTTATTTGGACAGCGTGCTGTACTCCTATGACAGCGGAGCCTTTGAAATAGAATATGAGCTTGACGATCCGGATATAAACGGTGACGGAGTAATTGATGATAAAGACAATCTTGGATGGCGTAAGTTTTTAGGGCATGAAGATATAATTGGCTATATTGAATACGGAGCCTGCTCGGAGGATGTGTCCGGCTCGGGAGCCGAGGCGTTTATTTCAAATTTTGTCGGTGATACTTATCTGGAAAGGTATGAAGAACTGAGGATTTTATTCGGCAGTGACGGGAAATTGGTTAAAAATTCCTTAGAAAGTTATCCCGATAAAGAGGGAAGGCTCTTCGCATGCTTTGCCAATACCGACAGGGACGATACGGTGCTTATGCGCTACAAGGGAGAGCACTACATAGTTTATACGGACCCAAGGGTTCTTGCGGTTATTGCCTCCGCTCCTTATTTCAAGGATGTGGCGGACGCGGAGGATGGATATTTAGACAGTCTTGAAACCTCCTTCGGGAGCACCACCGGCAGCGGAAGCTCCACCATAACCACCGTCGGCTTTGAAGTAGGAGGATATTATTCCTATGAGGGCGAAGTTTTTGAATTTGAGGCAACGGCTGGTTTCACCTTTGAATGGGAGAGGGAAATAGCTGAAAGCACCGAATACACTGTAAGCTTCAACACTCCGGGAGGCGAGGACTCGGTTGCTTTTTATTCCATTCCCACGGAGGTTTATATATATGAAATGCTGGTGCCTGACGGCAAGGGAGGATATACGCAGACTGAGACAACCGTGAAAATTCCTCATACCGCCGCTGTACAGGTGCTGAGAATGGATTATTACACGTCCATAGCGTCGGATTACAAGGATGAGCTGCCGGATATTTCGGGAAATGTCATTACACATACATTAGGAGACCCCTCTTCCTATCCCGGTTCTGCAAAAGATTATTTGCTGGTTTCACAGTACAATGGAGACTGGGCGGGACTAAGCTACGGTCAGGGCTCCATATCGCAGGAAATAAGCATTACCTACGAGGAATCCAACACCTACAGCTTCGGAGCCTCGGCTTCCGTAAGATTCGGAGGCGGTGCGGGAGGTCACAAGGGAGGTGCCTACCTGAACTTTAATGCGGGAGGTGGATATTCGGAGGTTGATATTAACGGAACCTCCTTCGGAGGAACAATTAAGAACATGCCCGTGGAAATGGAGCATTACGGCTATTATTTTGCATGGAAGCTCTTTTCCTACGCCTACATGATGAATCAGGGGAAATTAGATCAGTATTATTTTCCCGTAATAAGCTACCTGGTAAAGGATGTGACGGCACCTCCGGAGCTTCCCGAGGACTTTGCCCAGAATTTTGACAATACAACCGATACACAGGTGGAGCTTACCTGGAGCTATGGAAAGTCCGCATCCTTCTTCTACATATACAGGTATTTTGATTTTCCCGAGGGCGGGGGAAGCTACTTAGTGGGAACCGTTCCCGCAAGCGATTATAAAATTATGTACGATTCCGAAGGAAAGCCCTACAAGGCTTACAGCTTTACGGACAAAAACCTGTCGCCCTATACGGAATATCAATATCAGATACAGACCGAGCGCAGCAAAGCTCCGCCTCTAAGCGGCATGTCCGGCATACTGAAGGCAAAAACAAAGGCATCCGGCGGATATCCGCAGCTCAGCATCACACCGGAGCAGCTTATGGTATATCCGGACAGAAATGAAATCCTTATGGCGGAGGTTGCCAACATTACCGACTATACGGGAAATACGGCAAAATATCAGTGGCAGAAGCTTACGGACGGCATATGGAAGGACGTGGAGGGCGCCGTAAACGCAGCCCTGGTATTTTCAAAGGCAGGTACGGGAGCAGCGGGATATTACAGGTGCAGGGTAAATGTAATAACCAAGTCAGACAATACGGCGTTCAGTGCCTATACGAATACTGCCGCAGTTGTATATTCAAAGCGCGGTATAGTATTGAGCCGGATTTCCGCAGTCGACAACTTGCGGGGTGCCACTTTGTCCATGACCGTTTCAAACGCACATTCGGGCTCCGGCTCCATACCGTCGGGAATGGTTGTATTTGAGCTGAAATCCGAAACCGGCAAAGGGGAATACATCTACATGGCAGAGCTGGATTCCACAGGCAAGGCGGAGATAGATATCGAGACAGTTCCTCAGGGAGTTTACAGGATAAGTGCATATTATTCCGGAAGCCGCATATTCAAATCAGGATTTGCGGACAGCATCAGATATTTCTCCGGAATAGGAAGCGGTTATTGGCTTGATGCGGCAGATGCGGCTGTATACGGAGATGCGATTCCCTACAAGCTTTATATGATGAGCAGGAGCGGGATGGACGGCGCTGCGGAAACTCAGGAGGTTCCGGTGCAAAGGTATGAAATATATGAAGGAGACAGCCTTTACACGGGAAATATATATAATTCCGGTGAAGAAGATGCGATTTATGCGGGAAAAGCAGGAAGCATAATGCTGAGAGCTTATTATGAAGACAGTGCAGGTGCCGAGAAATATATAGAGGCGCCCATCTACATACAAAAACAAAGCATAACCCTTAAAATACCTTCCGCAAAGGGAGCTTTGAATCAGGCAATAAGCGGCGATGATATGAAATTCACCGTACTTTCGGGAAGAATAGCGGGAGCCGATTCAACGGTTTTTGCACAAAACATATTGTATACCTACAGAAATACGGCAGGCACTGCTGTAAACGAAGCGGATGTTCCCAAGACTCCCGGCTTCTATACGGTTTCGGGCTCTGCAAATGCGGTTCTTACAGACAACTACAGCATTACGGTTATGGAAGGCTCCTACATCGTTACGGGGGGAGTATATCCTCTTAAGGCATCTATGCGCAAATTTGAAGGGCTTCACAGAGGAGTTCTCTATATGGTAAGCCCCTCTTCGGCTTTCACCGACGGCGACACTCCCATTGAATTACAGATGGTATCCGGCACCAAGGTAGTTTTCAGCGCGGTACCGCATGCGGGATATGCGGTTTACGACTGGTATATCAACGGTGTTGCTCAGGGAAGCAGGGAGACCTACCTTGCCTGCAACATGTTTGCCGAGGAAACAGAGGTTGAGGTACAGTTTGCCGTAAGGCAGAACATTATAACCTACGGTACTGCAAAAGACGGCGGAGGCACCGTAGCCTGCATCAATGACGAAAACCTTGAAAGCGGCAGCATAGTTGTGCAGGGAACAGAGCTGAAATTCAAAGCAGCTCCGGATGAGGGATATCATTTTGCCGAATGGCGATACACTGCGGCAGGCTCGGGAACCGTATATTCACAGGGTGTTTTGGATGCGGACGGAAGCAGCACCTACACTATGAGCATGCCGTCAGACAGTGTATCCCTGTACGGAGCTTTTCAGCGTGACAGCTACAAATTAGAATATTCCCAGGGGTTGAATGCCGTATACATGGGAGATCATGACGGTGATTCCAGCACGCCGCATAGGGAAATAGAGGTTGCCTCCGGAGCATATGTAAGCGGAGATACTGTGGTTACCATTATGCCTAAGAAGGGCTACAGAGTTGACGGCACATCAGCATGGCTTGCCGTAGGATCTCAGGGTGAGGCGTCCGCAGATAACAGCTCCTACACATTGACTCTCAGCTCGGATACCTATGTTCAGATGAATGTTGTAAGGGGAGAATTCAAAGCTTATTTAGGCTTCGAAGACAAGGAGCTGTGCAAGGGCAGCACCATTTCATACCGAATTGACGGAGGTGATATGTCCGTCATATCAGGCGACAGCTATACGTCTCCCGTGGAATTAAGCATCAAGGGAGGAGAATCCTTTTATGCGGAGGTATCTGCGGAGAAGGACCATGAATTTATACAATGGATATACATTCAGGGGGGAAATCAGGAAAATATATTGACTCAGGGATATGGCATAGACGCCGTGGATAATAGCTTCATCCTGTCGGCTGTCCTCAAGCATAAAAACATACACGATATAACCATGGGACAATTGACCGAGCCGGGAGCCTCCTACGGTATTTCTTTAAACGGAGGCGATTACGAGGCAGCCTCATCGGGGGATGTAATATCCGTTGTTGAAGGAGATTCCCTGTCCGTACGCGTAACCCTGCCTGCTGGCAAGGCGGTGGCGTATTGGAATGTGGACGGACAGTCCACTCAGGCTTCCTCAAACACGTATACCTTTGAGAATATTGTTGAGAGCCATAATATCACTCCCGTATTTACGGGAACAACCTACCTTACGGTATCATGGCCTCAGGTGAGTGCTGTCATAAACGGGTGCATGGTCATACCGGAAAAGGGCTCTCTTACCATGGTTTCTCCGGGAGGAGAATTTAAATTCAAATTAAGCATAAGAGAAGGGTTAAAGGCAGAGGGTGTTTATACAAACGGGACGCTGTTAACTCCGGACACCGGAGGCATATACACAATTTCCAACATAACAAGACATCAGGTTATAACTCTGGTGCTTTCAGATTTGGGAATTACGGTTGACGGAAGGGATATAAAGAACCTCATGGGACAGGGCTGGAAATATGACGTAACGGAAAACAGGCTTAATTTGCTTTCCAACGACCTTACCTTGAGCGGCTCGGCAAAATACACAGACAAATTTTCCGTGCTGATTGAAAGCGGCGTATCCTCGGTTATATTTCATAATTTAAATCTTGCTTCGCAGAATACGGAGTCCCTTATTACAAGCAGGCGCTCGGCGGGCTTGACGGTTACGCTCAGGGGAGAAAACACTGCCGAAATGAAGTATGATGTCAGAGCCAAGTTTGACAATCAGTATGTTATCAATGCCCAAAGGCTAATATTCAGCGGTGAAAGCACAGGAACACTGAATATTTCCATAGCCTTTGATGACGGTCCGGATTCAGAGCATTATCCCATCAACGTTTTTGGAATATGTGCGGAAAGCCTTGCGGTCAACGGAGGAGCCATAGATATTCTTTCTAAAAATTATATGGAAAGAAGCAACCATAATGACGATAATATTATTTACGGAATAAAGGCTGCGGGGATGGCAGGTATTGTGGTAAAAGGAGGAGAACTGAATGTTGAGGCTTTGGCAAACAGCAATCTGCAGAGCGGTGCCACAGATGGGGAGCAATTCCCAGATACCTTCGGAATATATGCGGAAAAGGGGAATATGACGGTTGAGGGGGGAAGTGTAAGCATTACGGCAAACGGAAGCAGAGGAAGCATATCACAATATACAAATATCGCAACCTCAGAAACCTATGGAATAATGCTTAAGAACGGAAACTTTGCAATAAAGGGAGGAAGTGTTTCCGTGGATTCATCCTCCAAGTTTTCAAATCCCTGCGGTATTTCCGCACACATGGCAGATGTTGAAGACGGAAGTCTGAAAATATATGCATATTCTTACCCCGGTGCCTACTCTTCCACGGGAACAGGAGGCAGAGGAATTATTCTGACAAAGTCGGGAGCTGAGGAGGGAGCGCTGAGCAACAGCGGAGGAATAATGGAGCTCCGCACAAAGACAGAGGAAAGAAACATAGGAAAAAATTTAACCATAGCGGACGGAAGCAACTGGAGCTTTTCAAGCGACATGGCAGTTTCCGCGGGAAAAAATGCAATGTCGGCAGTTGTTGTGGGAAAAGAGGAATACCTTGCTTCCCAGACTGAATATATGAAGGTGGCAATGAGCGAGCCCTTGCCTGCACCAAACGTGGAAATCAGTGTAGACGGAGGTGAATACGAGAGTATTTATCCGGATGAGAGCTCCTCGGAAAAAACAGGTGACGGCTGGAAGTATGAGAACAACTTACTGACTCTTGACGGTGCGGACAAAAAATTTGAAATTAAAGGCATGGATACAATGCTTGGGGTATTTGCAGACTATGGGAAAGGTACCTCTGATATAGAACCGATTCAGATAACACTGAATAATTTCCATGGAAAGCAGCTGAAATTGAATGGCCGTAAGGGAGACCTGAATATTTACGTAAAGGGAGAAAACACTCTTAAAAATGATGTTGCTTATGATTTTCAAAGCGGTAATTATTTGGAATCTCCCCTGTATATTGAAAGCTTCACTGCAAATATTGAAGGTGAGGGCAGCTTGTCGGTAATAAATAAGGCGGAAGGATTTGCAATGACATCCGTAAGCTATAATGGCGATGACAGGAATTTCAGTCAGATAATTACCGTAAAATCGGGCAGCTTCCTTCTTTACGGAGGCAGGAGCGCCGTATTTTCCAGGTGGAATTCCTATGGCGGGGGTTTTTACCCACCTTATGATGCAATTGAGGTTCCGAATTACAATAATGCACGTATAGCAGAGGCAGGCTCCTCTGCGGAGGATGCGGAGCTGCTTCCTGCCGGATACGGCGGAAAATTCTCAATCGTATTTACCGGCGAGTATTGGGAGTATGAACATAACTACCTGAAAATTTACGATAAATACGCCAAGGGCTCCATAAATCCCCAAAATCATACATTTGATAAAAACGGAGATATTGATGGAATAAGCTTTATTATTACACACCCAATGACGGGAGCCGGCTTATACAGCGTAAGCAACGTTTACGCAGACGGAGCGCCCATATGTGTGTCGGAGGGAGGCTCTCCGGCTTCATCCGTAACCACAGGCGTGGCAATAAGCTATCAGGATGATGGTACCTTGTCAATATTGGAGTTAAAAAGAGAGTATCTGAAGGGGCTGTCAACGGATACCCACAGGCTTACCGTAGAATTTCAAAACAATGATGTGATTTATGCTTTCGTTACCGTGAAGGATACTACCGCACCGATTCCTGCGGCAGATATTACGATAACACCTGAGACTTCAGCAGGCTACAAGGGGCACAGTGTGAGGATTTCTGCAAAGCTTTCAAAATTGGCAAATATTAATGATACATCATTGTCCTGGACACTGACAGGTAATATGTCCGCCGGCACAAGGCTCATACCGGGTACGGGAAGCAACGAAGCCGTATTGTATATAGGCGCGGATGAAACGGCTGATAGCTTAGAAGTAAGGGCACAGCTTGCCGGCTATCCTGAGCTCGTAAGCAATACAGCCCTTATTGCGGTTGAAGTTCCGGCAGTAAAGGTGCATGTGGAGCCTGAAAGCACCGAATTGTATTATAAAATTGCAGACAGAAATACACAGCGGTTTACGGCTGAGGTTGAGGGTCTCGGCGGAGAGGATGTAAGCGGGGAGGTTGACTGGAAGCTGTGGGGGAATACAAAGCTTGCCACAAGGATAAACAGCAGCGGTCTTCTGACGGTTGATTATGATGAAACAGGCTGGAAGGGCTACTTGGAGGTATGGGCTGTTTCAAAGGTATATCCCTATGTCGTAAGCAACAGGGCATCCGTTACGCTGCTTCCCGATGAGCAGGAGCCGCCGGAGACGGTTTCGGTTATGGGAACGGCAACCTCGGGAGGCGCCATAAAATCAGTAGTTGCGGGCTACGGCACGGAGCTTGGGGACATTGACGCAATTAATAAGCTTGCCGCTGTCGAAAGCGGAATGAAGGTGGTATTTACCGCCGAGCCCGACAATCCCGATACAGTATGTGTTTGGGAGGTACAGGGAGATGATAATTACAGCTTAAGTGAAGACGGAACGGTACTCACCATCAATGAAATAAAAGGTGACATAATTGTAAAGGTAAGCTTTAAACCATTAAAATTTTTTGACATTACCATAATACAGGGGGAAAATCACAAAATTTCCATAGCTGCAAAAACTCCGGATACAGGAGAACCAAATAAGGTTCGGGAGGGCGGAACCGTTGAATTTACCGTAATTCCCCATGAAGGGTACTACTTAGAGGATATAACGGCTTCAGGAGGCACGGTGTCAAAAACATACGACAGCAACGGAAGCTGCAGTGTAAAGGTAAGCAACATTGCTTCGGATGTATCCATAGAGGCTGTTTCAAATGCTCGTCCCTTCTATGTATCCTACGGTCCGGTTACGGGAGGAAGGATTATAGTAAATGACAGCAAGGGCATAACTGTGGCTGCGGAAAATACGGTACCATACGGAACGGTGCTTACAATTTCAACGGAAGCAGATTCCGACTATAAGCCCGACGGCTTGATGGTCAACGGAAAAGAATTTACCACGGGAGGCACTCACAGAGTAACGGGAAATGTCACGATTACGGCAGCCTTTAAGTATGTACCGCCTAAGGATGACAACGGCGGCGGAGGCGGAACAAAACCTCCCGCTCAGGAGGAAGTTCCTCTCCAAGTGAATCCTCCGGAGCCGGTACCGCAGCCGAGCCTTGTGTTTGATGACGTTAATGAGGGGGACTGGTATAAGGAGGCAGTGGACTTTATATCCGCAAGAGGCATTGTCTTGGGTATTGCTCCGAATTTATTCGGTCCCGAAGAAAAACTCACCAGAGGACAATTTGTAGTTATGCTTATGCGTGCATATGATTTGGAGGCAGAAATGCCAATATCCGATAATTTTGCAGATGCGGGGGATACCTACTATACACCGTATTTAGGATTGGCAAAAACTCTTGGTCTTACAGAAGGAATCGGAAACAACATGTTTGCTCCCGAGGACTTTATAACGAGACAGGATATGGCGGTCATGCTCTACAGAATATTGAAGAATCTAGATAAGCTTACGTCAGAAACCGCGGAAAAGTCTATATCTGATTTTACGGATGCGGAAGAAATTTCTCCGTATGCCATAGAAGCAATGGAACAGCTTGTAAGGCGAGGAATACTTTCGGGCTATGAAAACCGCATAATGCCGAGGGATGAAGTTACGAGAGCCCAAGCGGCACAAGTACTGTATAATATTTTGAAATAGAATAAAAAAAACCGCAGCCTCCGGAAAACATCCGGGGGCTGCGGTTTTAATCATAAAAATTTGACAAATAAATGAATGTTGACGGGGTAAAATATCTATGTTATTATTTTTTTAATTATAATCATTTAGGAGGTTACTACTTTGTTAGAAGAAGGCTCGATATGGAGTCCATTGGTTTTACAGATTGTACTGCTTTTTATTAACGCTATTTTTGCATCCGCCGAGATTGCGGTTATATCCATGAACGACAACAGATTGGCAAAGATGGCGGCGGAGGGAGATAAGCGTGCCATCAGGCTTACGAAGCTTACAGACAAACCGTCGCAATTTCTTTCAGTAATTCAGATTTCAATTACATTGGCATCATTACTCGGAGGAGCTTTTGCCGCCGACAATTTTGCAAGCAGATTAACGGGATTTCTTATAGGATTAGGCGTTGCGGTGCCTGCTTCGGTTTTGAATTCTGTTTCGGTAGTTTTGATAACATTGCTTTTGTCCTATGTAACCTTGGTTATAGGAGAGCTTGTGCCTAAGAGGGTTGCAATGAAAAATGCGGAAAAATTGGCATTGCTTTTATCAGGTCTTTTATATTTTATATCAAAGGTTTTTGCACCCATTGTGTGGTTTTTAACGGTATCCACAAACGGTGTTTTGAGGCTGCTGGGAATCGACCCGGATTCGGAGGACGAGGCGGTAACTGAGGAAGATATTCGTATGATGGTTGATGTGGGAAGTGAAAAGGGTTCAATCAATGAAAATGAAAAGGAAATGATTCAAAATGTTTTTGAATTTGACAATAAAACCGCGGAAGAAGTAATGACTCACAGAACAGAGGTAGTTATATTGTGGCTCGATGAAACAGAAGAAGAATGGGATGAAAAAATAGCGGGAAGCAGACTTTCAAAATATCCCGTATGTGACGGAAGTGCCGACAATGTAATCGGGGTTCTCAATATAAAGGATTATTTCAGAATTGAAGACAAAAGCAGGGAAAATATTATGAAAAACGCTGTAAAACCTGCTTATTACGTACCTGAAACCGTAAGAACTGATGTTCTGTTTCAAAATATGAAAAAAACAAGAAATCATTTTGCCGTTGTATTTGATGAATACGGCGGTATGAGCGGTATTATTACGATGAATGATTTATTGGAGCAAATAGTAGGTAATTTGGAAGATGATTATTTGACGCCGGAAGAAAAGGAAATTGAGAAAATAGATGAAAATACGTGGAAAATAAAGGGCTACACATATTTGGACGACGTTTCGAAGGAGCTTGACATAGCACTTCCCGATGAGGACTTCGATACCTTCGGAGGATTGGTTTTCGGCGTGTTGGGAATTATCCCCGAGGATGGAAGCACATTGGAATTAGAGGAATACGGGCTTAAAATACATGTTACGGAAATTAAGGGAAGAAGGTTAGAAACGGCAATAGTGCACAAAAATATAGACAATGACGGGGAATAAAGATATTCTTAAGCAATAGCATGTATTATTTAATACAAGGAGGAAATATGGATTATATATTAAGCAGATTATTATTCCTGCCGGGAATATTGTTGGGAATATCGATTCATGAATTTTCACACGGCTATGCGGCGGTAAAGATGGGAGACAACACTCCTCTTATGCAGGGACGTTTAACATTGAATCCCGTAAAGCATGTTGATCCCATGGGATTTGTATGCTTGCTTTTGTTTGGCTTCGGCTGGGCTAAGCCCGTAATGATTAATTCAAGGAATTTTAAAAATCCTCGGAGGGATGACGCAATCGTATCATTGGCGGGACCCGCAGCTAACTTCTTGGTGGCATTTCTGTTTATGCTGCTTATTAAGCTGGCAGATATGTTTATGCCGTATACAATGCTGAGACAAGTAATATTTGAAGTACTCGTAAGCACGGTCTATATTAATTTAGTTCTTATGGTATTTAACCTTTTACCCATACCTCCTCTCGACGGACATCATATATTAGGAAGCATAGGCGGGGCAAGGGTTTGGAATTTTTATTACAAATATTATGACCAACTTAGATTTTTAATGCTTTTATTGATTGTATTCAGGGGAATAGGGCGAATAATAGGTCCCGTTATTAATATATTGTATGGTTTTTTGTTTTCTATCTTCTTTTAACACATACTATCTTGCCGCTGTAATAACATAAACTTTTGAAACACCGTAATTTAACAGAACTTTAGAGCATTCGTCGGCAGTGGAGCCTGTTGTGTACACATCATCTACCAACAGCACACTGCTGTTTTTTATATTTTCATATTTGGAGGATGATTTTACGTCAAATGCAGCTTTCATATTTTTTCTTCTCTCTTCCTTGCTTTGATTGCTTTGCTTGGTGGTTTTTTTAGTTCTTTTAAGTATATCCGCATATGGAATGAGCAATTTATCGGAAAGATATTTTGCAATCAATTCAGACTGATTGTAGCCTCGTGTGCGCATTTTTGATTTATGAAGGGGAACGGAAGCTATATAATCAAAATCAGTGTAATTAATATCTGTCATAAAGCTTAGGAGAAGATTTCCGAAAAGCTTGTAAAAATACGGTTTGTTGTAATATTTAAAGCTATATATGGCGTCCTTTATAATTCCTTCATATAAAAAGGGAGACTTGGACATTTCAAAGCATTTGTCGTATAAACCGCAGTCGGGACAAATTGAATCGGAGGAATCATATCTTATGGGTTTTGAGCATTTTATGCAGACGGGAGGTATAATCCTTGGAAGTTTTTTTTCGCAGTCAGAGCAAATATAACTCTCGCCTATGGACTCATCATAAGCATTGCATATGAAGCATGTGTTTTTTTCAGGATATAAAAGTTCTAAAAATGATTCCAAATATTCTTTCATTCAATCCTCCAAACATCCGCTACTGTCCTTAGCCTGTAGTCAAGAGCTGAATAGCGCTTGTTAATTTTATTGTTTTCAATCATTTCTTCCATGTATTTTTCTTTTCCCGCCAGTACAACGAGCTGCTTTGCCCTGGTTATTGCGGTATAGAATAAATTTCGGGTAAGAAGCATGGGAGGACCCCATACCATGGGCATGATTATGACGGGAAATTCACTTCCCTGACTTTTATGAACCGTTGTGGCATACGCAAGAATCAATTCATCCAATTGACTGAAGGAATACACAACCTCTCTGTCATCATCAAATTGAACGTGCAGCTCCTGCTCTGCATGGTCTATAAACATTATGACTCCCATATCTCCGTTGTATATACCTTCTCCGGTGACAAAATCATTATCCTTAAGCTTCCATTGTGCCTGGTAGTTATTTTTCACCTGCATTACCTTATCGCCGACACGGAATATATAATTGCCGAATATTTTTTCTTTTTTTAATTTGGAGGGAGGATTAACTGCCTCCTGTATTTTCCTGTTAAGCTCTATTACGCCTGCTTCCCCCTTCTTCATGGGTGAAAGGACCTGTATGTCTTTTGACGGTACAAATCCGTATTTGGACGGCAGACGCTCCATATATAAGTCAACTATCATTTCCACTATATTGTTAATATTGTTTTCCCTAATAAAATAAAAGTCTGAATCCCTTTTATTAAGTATGGGCATGGAGCCTTTGTTTATTGCATGTGCGTTCTGAACAATCATACTTCCTGCAGACTGCCTGAAAATCATATCGAGACGTATTGTTTTTATTGTATTGCTTTTAATTATATCGGACAAAACGTTGCCCGCTCCCACAGAAGGAAGCTGGTCCACATCACCTACCATAATAAGCCTTGTGCCCCTTTTAAGAGCTTTAAGAAGATTATTCATAAGCAATATGTCAACCATGGACATTTCATCAATTATAACCGCCTGACAGTCCAAGGGAGAATTTTCGTTTTTATTGAATGTTAAATTGCTGTCGTCTTCGCCGTAGGCATATTCCAACATACGGTGGATTGTTTTTGCTTCTCTTCCCGTGGATTCTGTTATGCGCTTTGCCGCCCTGCCTGTTGGAGCACAAAGAAGAACCTTTTTATCCATTGCTTCAAATATTTTAATAATTAACAGTATAATCGTTGTTTTGCCTGTTCCGGGTCCCCCTGTAATAATCGTAACACCGTTTAAAACGGACTGAACAATGGCTTCCTTCTGCATTTCAGTAAGGTCAATGGATTCATCCTCAACTTCCCTTAAATATTCAAGTGCATCCCGTTCTGAAATATTGAAATCCATCCTTGCCAAATTTATCAGATTTTTACACACATTAACTTCTGCCGTATGGTAGGGAAGATAGTATACCACAGCCTCTGAATTAATTGTTTCAATATGAATTTTATCCGTAAACGCCATGTTTCTTATTTCGTCCTCCGTATTTTCCAAGGACGTTTCAAGAAGATTTACGGAGCTGTTTACCAGTAGATTATATGGTACATATGTATGACCTTTAGAAGCATATTCTGACAATACATACTTAACCCCCGAGGATATCCTGTAGGGCGAGTCCTTTTCCACCCCAAGGGAGGAAGCGATTTTATCCGCAAGTTTAAAGCCGATGCCGTATATATCTTCCGACAGTCTGTAAGGGTTTTCTTTTATCAGGTTAATTGTATTCTTACCGTATTCTTTATAAATTTTTACGGAGTAGCTCGTGCTTATGCTGAGACTTTGCAAAAACATCATAATTTCCTTGATGTCTGCCTGTTCGGCAAAGCTTTTGGCAATCATGTCAGCTTTTTTTTCGCCTATTCCTTCTATTTCTGTAAGTTTGAGAGGATTGTTCTGAATTATGTCAAAGGTGTCTTCCTTAAAGGCTTCAACTATCTTTTTTGCGGTAAATGCTCCTATTCCTTTTATTAATCCTGAGGACAGATAATTTTCAATTTGCTTTAAGCCTGTGGGCAGTATTGTATTATATAAATCAACCCGGAATTGCTCTCCGTATTTCTGATGCTTAACTCTTTTGCCGAACACTTCAATATTTTCGCCCTCTATATCGGTACCGAAAACTCCTGTTAGTGTAATTACTTCATTTTCTGATTCCAATAAAGCAACGGTATACCCGTTTTCATTGTTTCTAAAAATAGTTTCGACTACATTTCCCTTCAGACTTTCCATCAAATGCTCCTTAAGTTTAATTAACCTTAAATGGGGGACATTCCTCTATTGGTTATCCCGCATAGACTATCTTACAATAGAGGTGTGTCCCCCTACCACTAAAATTATACCACAAAAATAGGAAAATGTAATAAAAATCATTTTATATGAAAATTCGCAAATTTCTCTTTAAAAGAATTATAAACTGTGATAAACTGAATTTCAGTTAAAACGTATGGGAAAGGAATAGATATGTCTAAGGAAAGTTTTGTTAAAGGTGCTGCAATATTGAGCATTGCAGGGCTGCTTGTAAAAGTATTGGGGGCAGTTTACAGAATACCTCTTACAAATTTAATCGGAACAGAAGGAATAGGATATTATCAGCCTGCCTATAATATATATAATCTCCTGCTCGTGGTGTCCTTGTCCGGATTTCCTACGGCAATAGCAAAGATGGTTTCGGAAAAAAGAGCTTTGGGAAATTACGAAGGAGCTTACCAGGTATATAAGGTATCAAGGTGGGGTTTGTTTTTGATTGGACTCATTTCATCGTTGTTTGTTCTTATATTTGCCCGCGGAATTGTTACTCTTCAGGGCTATCCCGGATCCTATTATTCAATGCTTGCATTGGTTCCCGCTTTGTTCGCAGTGCCCTTGTTATCAGCTTACAGGGGATTTTTCATGGGTACTCAAAATATGGTGCCCATTGCATTATCTCAGCTTTTAGAGCAAATTTTCAGGGTTGCCGTGGGATTGTATCTTGCATACGCACTTGTGGACAAGGGACTTGAAGAGGCTGCCGCAGGAGCAACTTTCGGAGCATCCGCCGGAGGAGTTGCGGCTCTCATATTGATTTATTCAATATTCTTATTAAGCGGTAAAAAGATAAGAAAGGAAATTTCACGCTCAAGCAGCAATAAAACAGAGCCTGTAAAGGATATAGTAAAGAATCTTTTATATATTGCGGTGCCCATAACCATAGGAGCTTCCATAGCACCTCTCATGGGCATTATGGACCAAAATATTGTAGCAAACAGACTTGCGGTATTGGGATATGACAGCGTTCAAATTGCTGATTTATTCGGAGAGATAAGCGGTACGGCACAAACCTTGATTAATTTTCCCCAGGTATTTTCAACGGCTGTTGCAATGAGCTTAGTTCCGGCAATTACCGAAGCATTTACAAGAAAGCAAACAAACAGATTAAATGAAACCGCAAATGCAGGGGTAAAAATGTCGTTAATCATAGGACTTCCCTGCGGAATAGGCTTATTTATGTTGGCGGAGCCTATAATTGCATTGCTGTATCAGTCAATTGGTCCCGAAAAGCACGCAAGCTCAGGTGCGCTTTTGGAAATATTGGCAATAGGGGTTATTTTCCTTACACTGGTTCAGGCTTTTACTTCTATACTCCAATCTATAAACAAGCAGTTTCATCCTGTTAAGAACTTAGCCTTCGGATTGGTCGTAAAAGTGATTTTATCCTATATATTGATTGGAATTCCGAGTATAAATATAAAGGGCGCGGCAATAAGCACGACAGTTGCATATTTATTTGTAGCCATTTTGAACTGGCGCGATATAAATAAAACTAAAATTAAGATTAACTTAATTCAGGTATCCTCAAGAGCGCTTTTATCCTCGGCAGTTATGGCAGTTGCTGTGTGGATATCCTTCATGCTTATAAAAATGGTTTCGGGAAGTCAAAATTTAGCAACCGTAGGCTCCATAGCAATAGCAGTGGCTGTTTATGCCGTATGCTTATTTGCCACGGGAGCAATTACCGAGGAAGATCTCTCTCTCATTCCTAAGGGAGAAAAATTAAAAAAATTTGTGAGGAAATAAAATGGACACAATTCAAGTAATCGGATTAGGAGCAGGAAGCTTGGAAGATTTGACTGTGAGGGCATACAATGCACTTTCCGAGAATATACCTGTATTTGCAAGAACTGATAATCATCCCGCAGTTAATGAATTAAGGAAAAAATTTAATATTGAAAGCTTTGATGATTATTTTGAGAAATACGAAACCTTTGAAGAGGTTTACGAGGAAATAACTCTCAAGTTAGCAGAAATGTCAAAAAAATACGGAAAAATTAATTATTGCACCGCAGGAAGCCCTTACTACGGGGATATTGTAACAAAAAAGCTGATAAATGAATATAAAAGTGAAATTAATACAATAATAATTGATGGGATGAGTTTTCTTGATAAATGCTTAAAGCTTTCAGGCTACTCGGATTATAATAATATTGTCGTATTGGATTGTTTGGAAGCAGATGAATTTTCATTTGATGTAAATTCTTTCAATATTATCACTCAGGTATATAATTTAGGAATTGCATCAGAGGTCAAAATCAAGCTTATGGAAGTATATCCGGAAGACACAATTACATTAATTATCGATGTTTTGGAAGAAAATGTAAAAGAAATGCCGCTTTTTATGCTCGATCAAGAAAAAAATTATGGATTTTCAACATATTTTTGCATTCTGCCTATTGAAATTTCAAAAAATAGAGTGTATAATGTTAATAATCTTCAAAGGATCGTGAAAATCTTAAGAGGTCCTGACGGATGCCCATGGGATAAAAAGCAAAC
>ENA-UOOK01002734-UOOK01002734.1-fermentation-metagenome-genome-assembly--contig:-NODE-2734-length-21029-cov-25.238867_pt1 | contig 21029 bp, 9 predicted proteins | sample MGYA00245777_ERZ724023 | MGnify/ENA primary metagenome ERZ724023 (study PRJEB28704, sample SAMN03018312) | fermentation metagenome | biome: anthropogenic terrestrial biome; feature: soil; material...
AATACTGAGACACAAAGAGTATTTGGAAGAAAAACAGAGTTTATTAAGGGAGGTGATATGCTTTTGGCTATCAATTATTCAGACAATCGGTAAAGGGGGTGACTGTCAGGCAGACAACCGATGTATTTATGGTTGCAGACACAACCGTCAATAAAATCTGCGAACAGCGATATGCGTTGAATAGAGTTTGATCAGGGGAGTTGTTTTTGAGAGACCAGGAGGTGACAAAAAAATGAATACTTATCTGATTGTAGGTACATATCCTCCCAGAAAGTGTGGAATCGCAAGTTTTTCTCATGATTTGAGGAGCAACTTGTTGCCCTATGGGCATCAAGTCCTGATGGCCGCCATTTCCGACCCGTTCAGCTCTTATGTTTATCCCCCTGAAGTGGCTTTTACCATTCGTCAGGAAAGGCAAGCCGACTATGCTGACTGCGCCCACTGGGCCAATCATAATCCGGCGGTGGGAATGGTCATAATCCAACACGAGTATGGCATATTCGGAGGACAAGACGGCGACTATGTACTGGCTCTGATTTCTAACCTGCAAAAACCATATCTGCTGGTTACCCACACGGTCCTCCCCCATCCGCATGAGCATCAGCAGCAAGTGCTGAGTAAGGCGGCTCATCCGGCTGCCGGAATTATATGTATGACCAGTCGGGCCCGTAAAATTTTAACCGATGTATACAGCGTCCCCAGTAATAAAATCTTTGTGGTGCCCCATGGAGTTCCCAACTTTCCGGTAAAGGACCGGGAGTTATTGAAAGCTCAATACGGATTAGCGGATCGACGTATCATTACTACCTTTGGATTTGTAGGTCCGGGCAAGGGATTAGAGTTTGGCTTGAAATCTCTGGCTATAATCAAGGATAAATATCCTGAAGCCTTATATATAATTGCCGGCAAGACCCATCCTATGCTTATGAAAAATGAGGGTGAGCGCTACCGCAACAGTATATTGGAATTGGTATCCCGCTTGCACCTTGAAGATAATGTATTTTTTATAAACCGCTTTCTTGACGACGATGAAATGGGGGATTGTCTGTATCTGACCGATATATACCTGAGCCCTTATCCTAATCTGGATCAGGCGGTTTCCGGCCCCCTTTCCTTTGCCGTGGGCTGCGGAAAGGCTATAATTGCGACTCCTTATGCCTATGCCCAGGAAATCCTGGCTGAAGGCCGCGGCCTGATAGCCCGGGATACAACGCCGGAGGCCATCGCGGAACAGCTGGACCTTGTTTTAGGGAACCCGGCGGTCCAAAACCGGTTGGAAAAGAAAGCGGCAGAACTGGGTCGGTCATTTGCCTGGAAAAACGTGGCCGGAGTTTATCAGCAAATTGCTAAGGAGGTAATAGAAGATAATGATGTTGGGGAGAGGCAAAGATTTGGACTATAGGCATTTACAGCGGATGAGTGATGAGCGCGGGATGCTGCAGTTCGCCCGCGCCGGCATTCCCGATCCTGACAGCGGCTATACGGTGGATGACAATGCCCGTGCCCTTATTGTGGTCCTGCAAGCTGATTCTGACTGGCAGGACAGAAGCGGGCTGGCTTTACGCTACGCCCGTTTTCTTTATCAAGCCCAGCGTAGTGGCGGGGAATGGTGTAACTGGTGGCTGCCGGGGCGAGGATTCGTTACCGATATAGATTCCACCGACAGTTTGGGGCGGGCTTTTCTGGCCTGTTCCCTGGGAGCGGCAGCCGCCGATGAAAAAGTACGGCGGCAATGCCGCTCCATGGTAACGAACTCCTTCGCCAGGATAAAGAATTTACAGTATCCGCGCAGCCTGGCTTATGCCCTCATCGGCTGCAGTAATTTAATTCATAGCTTTCCCGAGTACAGCCGACCATCTTATGAACTGGCCCGGCGGTTCGGGGAGAGTTTGACTAATCTTTACCTTCGTAATCACACTGCTCAGTGGGGGTGGTTTGAAGATCGGCTGACTTATTGCAATGCGGTTCTGCCTCACGCTCTTTTTGCCTGCTGCAGCTTAAAGCCGGATCCCAAATTTCTTAACGCTGCCCAGGATTCTTTACTTTTCCTGGGCGACCGGCTCTTTTCCCGGGGCTATCTTAATGTAGTAGGCAACCGGGGCTGGTGGGTACGAGGCGGCGCCATGCCCCTTTTTGACCAGCAGCCGGTGGACGCCTGCTCACTGGTGCTGGCTTGCCGGGCAGCTTATGAAGTTACCGGCCGCGATGAGTTTCGCCAAATGGGAAAAACGGCTTATTCCTGGTACTATGGAAAGAACATCCTGGAAATACCGCTATATAACCAGGAAAGCGGAGGATGTCACGATGCTCTGACTTCCGAGGGTTTAAATGCCAACCAGGGAGCGGAAGCAGTTCTTTCCCTGCTGCTGTCCGCCCAGGCCATAAGCAAGTTTGAAGCAAAACCACCGCAGCATCTCTGACCCGTCCAAAGCCGGCGGCCAGGTTTCCGGTTAGGTTAAAATCCCGCATATTTTCTTATTGCTTCAGGAATGAGATCGCCCACTTTCCCGCTGGCGGCACACAGATAAGTGTCAGCAGCACCATAGTAGACAATAATCTCATCGTCAATATCCAGGACTTCTTTATCCTCGACCGGAACTGCCCCGCAGGTAAATACCACATTAGGTACCCAGTGCTCGCCGGGTATCCCGATCTCGTATTCGGTTTCCGGAGACAATATCGGATTGGGAGAGCGGTAGAGCACTCGTTCGGGGTGGTTCAGATCCACCAGGATCACTCCTAAACGGTAGACTCGCTTCCTGTCAACCCCGTGATATATCATTAACCAGCCGTATTTGGTCTTTAAGGGTTGGGTCCCTGCTCCTATCTTGAGAGAATCCCACATGCGTCCGGAACGGGGGCCTAAAATTACCGAATGCTGTTCTTTGGGAGCAGGAAATTCCAGTTTATCCAGATGAGAAACCCAGATACTGGGCTCAATCCGGTGATAGATCACATAACGGCCATTTATCTTTTGGGGAAAAATTATAGCGTCTTTATCCCAGACATCCTGAAAGGCCAATCCTTTTCTTTGCCAGCCGTCGAATCTGCGGCTAAGGAAATCATCCAGTGTTATGGAAGCGGCGGCAATCTGAGCTATAACGCCATCATAGGCAGTGTATAACATATATAATTCATCACCTATGATAACTACCCGGGGATCCTCACAGCCTTTTCGCTCCTTCTCATCGGCAGGAACGAATATCGGCTCCGGCAATCGTTCCAAAATCCGGTAGCCGTCGCTTATAGCCAGGCCGATACGGGAGACCTCGTCATCTCCAAAAGCCCGGTAGAGTATATAAATCTGATTTTTAATCCTGACCGCGGCAGCGTTAAGCACATAGCGGGATTCCCAGTAATGTTCCTTAATGGGCTTTAATATAGGATTATCCGCATACCTGGTCAGAGGAAGAGCCCGGGGAAAGTCAAGCATTTCCGGAGCGACCGTGACCACATTCTCCGGGACAGCCTTCAGGACCACATCCAGCAGGTTGTCGCTGGTCCTGCCCTCCCCCATCAGTTGGCCGACCTGGTCTTCAATTTCGCCGGAATTGTACCCCAGCGCGGCATAAATTTCCTCCAGGAAGTTATGGTTAAACCACTTTTCCTCCACCTCGGCGGATAAGGGAGTGGGGATTTGTTCTCCTCCTTTATAGCTGTAAGTAGCCCAGGTCCAGGCTGAACAAGGCAGAAAAGTACCGTCCTCCAGGACCTGACTGAGACCGTATGACTCCACCAGGCGGCGGAGAATATCTCCTTCCTTCCTTAGCCCCAATGTCTGCAGGGTATTGGCCATAGCCTGTATATTATTCACCATTAAACGCTGGTGGCCGTTTTCAAAAATATTGTGGACGGAAAAAGTACCGGCTTGGTACCACCCGCGCAGGGAGTTGCCCACTTTAGTCCCCATGTTCTTCCTTTCCCGGGCGTAAACCCGCCATAGACGGGAATAGTTGGCAGCCATAGCTATCTGGTAAGCTACCGTTAAGCAAAAATAAAGGTGCGGGTATTTGCCTCCCATCCCCTTACCCAACGGGCTTACCACTATCCGGGCGGATAGCTTGTTATAGCTGCAGGCAGGGAGCAAATGATAAGGAGCGTATTGGTTTCTGTCGCCTACCACCAGAGGTTTGATGGTTGCTTCGCCCATAGTGTCCGGCCGCAGATTATCCAGCAGCCATTGCTGGTACTTTTTCACGTACATTTGATTTTCCAGGAGACAGGCCAGACTCCAGGCATCGCGCACGTTTATTTTTTCCAATAGTTCCCGAGGATGCTTGCAGCCAAGCGGTATCATGACATTCATAGGAGCAAAGCGTAATAGAATCTCCCGCAGCAGCTCATCTTTCACCGAGAACATGCGGGGGACCGGCAAAAAGCCAAAAAGACCGTCGAGCACCGCCTGGATTCCTTCCTCACTGTAAAGATCGCCCGGCAGCAGCGCGGCCAGAGTGTTTTCCAGGTCCTGCATGAACTCCGCCATTCCGGTTACAAGTTCTTCCGGCCCGGCCTGCAAAGGCAGCGCCAGCTGCTCATGGAGGAAACGGTCGAATTTCTCCTGGTAGCCATTCTGCAAGCGATTGAAGACTTCTTCAACCTGAACCTCAATTCCCTCAGCCCCCTGCAATTTTTTGGGCAGAAGCAAAGGCGCTCCCGGAATAAACTCCATAAAGTGCGCCGGAGTGATCGGGGGACGCGTTTCCTGGGTCATATGCCGCCATTGCTTAAAGAATTCTTCCCTGGCGGCCAGGAAACTGCTGCGTTGTTCATTTTTAAGCGACTCGGCCGCAAAATGCAGAATAAGCTCGCCTTCAGGCTCTTTTGCCGGCAGCATGGTTTCAAATTTATTTAAGGCGGACAAGAACCCGGCCATCCTGCCGTTTAGGATAAAAGTCAGGCTATTAAAAAGATCACTATGAGAAATGCCGGCTTTAAACCTGTATCCCAGCAAAAATTGATAAACGGTTTGCGCCCACAGGTTATGATCGAAGGAAAATTGAGTTTCGGAAGCAGCCGCAGTTTCCTGCAAGTCGGCCGTAAGCTGAGGCGACAAAAAGATATGGCTTAAACGTTCGTATTGACTGTAATTCTCTTTAAACGAAATCAATAGATCGGTAAGGGAAAAATAGTTCTCTTCGGCTTTCTCCGCATAGTCGGCACCGGCGAAAACATCCAGGTTGCGGAATACCGCTTCCCGGGAAAGCCAGAACTTACTGTCCCGGGTTATACACTCAAAAAGAGCGGCGGCGGTTTGGTTAAATACAAAATCCAATTTCTCTTTGGAAACATAAGCCAGCTTGGCGCCGAGCTCCACTTCGCAGACGCTTTTCTTCCAGCGCAGGGCTCTGGTAATCAGCCAGGGATCAATACCGTAGCCGCCGGCAATATCAGGCCAGAATTTACTTTCCTGGCAAAGATCTTCTACCAGATCATGGCTGATGGCATACATGCCGCTGTGGGGATCGCTGACCCGATAGCCATAAAAAACCTCCATCAGAGGAGAAGTAAAAAGTCGCCCCGGCAGATCTTCCAACTGGTGCCGTTTAAACTTCACCAGAGTCAGATCATATTCGCCCCGGATAGGCAGAGCCATTTGTTTAATCCACTCCGCCTTAAATCCCCGTTCCTGCTCCTGCCTTAGGTCGGCAGCAATTATAATCAGATCTGCTTCCAGGTATTTCGCTACCTCCAGCAATGCCCTTATACTCGCCCCCCGGCCATGGGCTCCCGGATTCATAGTAAAGGCCAAATGGGGCAGGGATAAATTAAGCGCCTGAATCTTGGGCAGAATCTCCTCCCCCGCCGGATCGCCGCAACAGACTACCAAGGTATTGGACGAAGGCAGGTCCTGCCGATTGGCTTCAATCATTTGCAGTATGTTAAGCAATGAGGCTTCTTCATTATAAAAGGGAATGCCGATTATGCTGTCTATGGAACTGAAGCGGTCAAGCTGGGGGATTATATTTTCAATAGTTCGGGAAAATAAAGTCTCAAAAGTATCAGCCGCACCGGTTTTCATCATAAAACCCTCCTCTTATGAGCAACCGTGCCCGATAATGTTCAAATTATAGTAAACAGATAAATCGTTTTTATCATGTACTATCTAATATAACATCAGATACCGGATACATCCAGCCTTATTTCGGGAGTATGGCTTTTTCACCGGGCTATCGCCGCTCCTTCCCGGGCGGCCGGACAATTCCGATGGCGTTCACCAACCTGGTTTTTAAAAAATTTCCTGCAGCCGCAGCCTTAAAGCATTGATGCGGTTCCTTCTTTCCGGGGCTTCCGGACCGGTTATCTTTACACAAAAAAAAACAAACCGGCGGCAGGAATCTTGCCGCCGGTTGTGTAATATAGCTTTAGTCGGATTATGCTTAAATATCGGCATAATTTGGCCTCAGTTTCACCAGATCAGTCACCGGAGGCCAAAAGAGCTGATAAGCGCCAAATATCAGGAAAAGGAGACAGGTAATGAGAAAAATCCGAAAAAAAATGCTCGTATACGGTCTGCTGGCAGTCTTCCTGCTGTCGATCACCAGCGTCGCCGCGGCTGATACGGCAACCGGGACCACATCCCCGGCAGAGCGGACAGCTTCATTGTTCAATGACGTTGCGGCCGGGGACAGCAATTCTATATACATAAACTATCTGGCCCAGCGGGAAATAATCAGCGGTTTTCCCGACGGAGGCTTTCATCCCGCCGAGGGATTGAGCCGGGCCCAGGCAGCCGTCCTGCTGGTTAAAGCGGCCGGACTGGAAACCGCTGAAGCCGAAACCCGCGGGTTCACCGATATCGGCCCATCCCACTGGGCGGCCGGCAGCATAGCCGCGGCCGCGAAGGCGGGATACCTGAAAGGCTTCCCGGACGGAACCTTTCAGCCCGACCAGACCCTCACCCGCGCCCAGGGAATAAGCCTGGTATTGAGACTATCCCAGCAAGAAGACCCCGGGGTGGAACTGCCACGGTTAAAAGACCTGGATGATAATCACTGGGCGGCCCGTTCCGCGGCCATCGGCCTGGCCGCCGGGATGGTGGGACTGAGCAACGATAAAAGCCAGTTTCTTCCCGACCAGGAATTCAGCCGGGGAGACCTTTCCCGCGCCCTGGCCCTATTGCTGACCACCGACCCTGACTTGAGACAGACCTCCCTGCAAGGCAGCCTGGAAGTCAAGGCCGGCACGGTGAAAGTAAACGACCAGACCATTGAAAAAAGCACGGCCATAAAAGCCGGAGATACCATAATACTCCCCGCCGGGGCTGAAGCCTGGCTGAGTTACCCCGACGGCACCGGCATACTGCTGAAGGAAAAGACCACCCTGGAAGTGAAAGAGGGCCGGGGAGCCTCCTACATAAAGAACGGCGGCGTTCCGGGAACCGGGACGGACTGGCTGCTGGTGAACCTCAAGCAAGGCGAAATATTCGGCGCCCTGGCCACTAACCCCAATATAAAAGAGGAAACGGCCGGAGAGCAAAAGACTGCCGGCCGCGGACTGCTGGCCGATCGGTCGGGCGACTTCGACCTCCTGGCGGCTTCGGATCAGGAAACGCCCTGGTATCAGGCCGCCAATCAGAAAAAAGTTAAAGTCAAAGTGGATATGCCCTGGGGCGTAGCCGCCATCCGCGGCACCTTCTGGAGCAATCTGGTGACCGGCAGCGGCTGCGGCACCACCCTGCTGCAAGGTGACGCCGAAGTAAGCGGCGGAGGTCAGAGCCAATCCCTGACCCCCGGGAGCAGTTCGATCATGAATCAAGGCGCTCCCCCTACTCCGCCCGCACCCATGACTCCCCAGCAGGCGAGCCAGTGGGGGCAGCAGTCAGGCTGGCTGCAGAACACGGCCCAGCAAATTCAGTCCAACCAGCCGGCGACCCAGCCCCCGGCCGGAATAACCGCGCCACCTCAGCAGCTCGGACAGCCGCCCGCGCCGATTCCTCCGGCTCCGCCGACTCCTCCCCCGGCCGGAAATCTGCTGAATACGATCAATCAGTCCCTGATCCAGGCCCAGCAGCAGGCGGGCATTGTCAACCCTCAGGGTCTTAACACCCCGTCGCCGGGCGGCGGTAGTCTGTCCCCAGGCGGCGACAGCGGTCAGGACTCCGGCACTGTCGGAATTACATCAATTGAAGCTCCCGGATATCGCGTCTTCACCCAGGATACCTATCCTGATGATGAGGTTACTATACACACCAGCGGCATCCCTGCAGGCACTGCCATAACGGTGGAATTGCTAACAGCCGATGGAAAAACCCCAGTGGCTGACGCTAGCTCCAGCGCTGCGGTGAGCAGTGGGAACATCACCTCCATCCCGTTTACCATACCGTCCGGCACGCCGATCGGTAAGTATATCATTAAGGCCACTGCAGGCGCTTATTCCAAAGAGGCCGAGCTTATTATCGACTATTGGAAAACGCTAGGCGATAACTGGTCAGCCGCCCTGGATTCAGGCATCGGGCTGGCGCTGAATAGTGATGGTTTTCCCTATGTGGCCTATGTTGACAGCAATGGGGTACAGGTAAAAGCCTGGGAGTTGGAGGAAGTGGATTCTTGGTCGGGTTTAACTTCTCCCTCCAATACCTCCGGAGACATAGTCGACTTGAATTTCCGGGACGACGCCCTGCGGGCCGCCTACCTGAACGATGACGGCGTGCCTGTGGTCTCAAGCTATGGTGGCGATTCCGAGTGGACCTTTTTGCCGCCTTTATTAGAAATACCTCCAGTAGGCGGCGTCACTTCCCTGTCGCTAGACATCAGCGGAAATCCTTATGTAGCTTTTCAAGCCGGAAACAGCGTATCCGCCTATGTTTATGATTATTACAGTTCCGGCTGGGAACCTCGCGGCGCTAGCTATGATGATGCAAGCTCATCCGGTACAGTAAGCATCAATGCCACCGGCCAAACTCCTTATCTGGCCTATCTGGGCCAGGATAACAAAGTGAAGGTTAAAAATGTCTCTACGGGGAGTTCTATAAACGGGGACGATTTGACTTCAAACGCTTCCCCGGCCCTGGCGGTGTATTATGAGAGCGCTTATGTCGCCTACCGCGACGACAGCACCGGCGGTAAAGGCAAAGTAGTAATGGCATGCATGTATCCTGGGCCTGGGACATTTTCTGATTTAGGCTACTTCTCCGGTGAGGCGGCTGTTGATCACATCTCCCTGGCCTTAGACGGCTCTACTCCTTATGTGGCCTACAGCGACGGGAGCCAGGATGGAAAACTCACGGTCATGTACCTTTACGGTGAGGAGTGGAGGCCGCTGGGTATTACTCCGGGAGGTTTTACGGCCGAAGCGGTTACGGAAACCAGGATTAAGATTTTCGGAAACTCTGTCTATGTCATGTATAAGAGCAGCGACTCTACCATAGGGGTTATGAGATATGATAAACCTATCCTCCCATAAGCCCTTTGATCAATATTGAAATATTGAACTCAATTGCAATATTGGATTCCGTCTCATATCGCCTCCGGTTGCGAAGCCCGCAATCGGAGGCTTTTTCAGGTTATTGCCCCCCTCCCGAGAGATGGGGTTGACTGAGATCGGGCTTGGTGAAGCCCCTGATCAGTTCCTCGCCCGCCCCAAGGAGGCGTTTTAAACCCAAAAATTCTTATAATCAGCAGAAAACAAGGATTTTCTCACCATCTGTAGAATTGAAAACATTAAAATCCCGCGGGCCGTCGCGGCCATCAGAGAAAGGTAAGAGCAATGACAAGTGATAAAAACGGTTGGGGGCTGAGGGAATACCTCAGCCGGAGCGACAAGCTGCGTTGGCTGTTCATAGCCGGCCTGCTGGCCGTACTCTGTCTATCGCCATTTTTGCGCGGTTTGTATTTTGAATGGGAATTGCTGCCCATGCTGGCGGTGATATCCCTGTCTTTCGGCTGCTGCCTGCTGGACCAATTTTTAAAGCGGGAGCCCCGACGGCCGGTACAGCCGCTGGACTGGGCGCTGCTGGCCCTGGTGGCGGCCTATGCCCTGTCGCTGCTCACCGCGGTGGATATTCACCGGGCCTTGGTGGACCTGTTCCGGGTCAGCTGCTTCTTCATGGTTTACTGGATGGCTTTTCGAACGGTCAGAAGCGAGGCCGGGTTTAATGCTTTACTGCTGGCCGCTTACCTGGTGGGAATAGTACTGGCGGCGGCGGGAGCGGGAGCGGCGGCCGGCCTTCTGGACCTGCCCGGAGCCTATGAGGAAGGCCATATAAGGTCGGCCCTGCAGTATCACAACACCCTGGCCATTTATCTGGCCGGGATGAGCCTGGCCGGATTGGCCTTGAGCCTCAGAACCGAACGGCGGCTGGCGCGACTGGGTTACGCCGCCGGGAATTTGCTGATGACGGTGGTGGTCCTGGGCTCCCTGTCCCGGGGGACCTGGCTGGTTTATCCTGTCGGCCTGGCTCTTGTCATCGCCTTGATCGGCCAGGGGCAGCGGCGGGAAACCCTGATCAACTGGCTCATCTTTTTCAGCTTTGCCCTTCCGGGTGGGCTGGGATTTTTAAACAGCCTGAACCGGGGAGAAAACGCCGCCGCCCTGGTTTTTCTACTGGCTGCCCTGCTGGCCGCCGTATTCATGCAGGGACTGGTCGATTACAGCCGCCGGTGCTCCCGGCAGCCGCCGGCAAATAATAGATACGCCCGCTGGGTGAGCGCTCCTAAGCTTGCGCTCCTGGGGCTTTTCCTCTTAGCCGGATTATTTGGGGCGGCTTTGGTTTTGCCCGGGGGCGAGATCCGGCTGGTGCCGCAGAATATTGCCGCCAAGGTGGAAAGGACTTCGCTGGAGGAAAAAAGCATCAAAGACCGGCTCAGTTTTGACCGGGAGGCCTTAAAAATAGCTCGGGACTACCCGCTGACCGGAGCCGGCGGAGGCGGCTGGGAAACGCTCTATCACAGTTACGCGAATCGTCTGTACTGGAGCCGGGAGGTCCACAACTATTATTTTCAGACCCTGGTGGAAGCGGGCATTCTGGGGCTGGGTTCCCTGCTGGCCGCTGCCTTCTTCTTCCTCAAGCTTCTGCTCGACGACCGGCGGCGCGGCCCGGAAAACGCCCCCGCCCGGCTCACCCTGTGGGGAACGGCCGCGGCTCTGGTAATAATGGGACTGCACGCCGCTTTCGACGCCGATTTCTCCCTGGCTGCGGCTGGGATATGGTTTTTTACCCTGCTGGGAGCTGTGCGGGGAAGGATTGCCGCCGATTCGCCGATCTTGCCGTACAGGGATAAAAAAGGGCGGAAGCAAGCCGCCCCTGATCTTTTCCGCCTGGCCGCCTTGCTGGGGCTGCTGCCGGCCCTGGCAGTAACCTTCACCGCCGCTTCTTTTCATCAGGCGGCCCGCCTGGGAGAAGAGGGGGCCCGGGCTTTGGAGGACCGGAACCTGGATCGGGCTTCGGCTCTTTATGAAAAAGCGGCCCGACGCGATCCCTGGCAGGCCGGCTACCGGGTCAATCTGGCCCGGATAGAGGCCATAAAATCCGGCCAAGCTCAAGCTGCCGGGGCTCATCAGGCGGCGCTCGCCTATGCGGGCCGGGCGGCCGAATTGGCGCCCTACAACAGTGACATACATAAAGAATTGATTTATACCTACGGCCTGCTGCAGGAGGGAGATTTAAGACTCGCCGCCTCGCAGGCTCTGGTTAACGCCAACCCGCTGTTGGAACAAAACCATGAAATCCTGGCTATGAATACTATGGAGGCCGCTCTGTACTTTTATAATGCCGGCCAGACAGAACCGGCCTACCGGTATTTTGAAGAAGTTTTGCAGATCAGACAAAACCTGCCTTCCGGCGCGGGCCCGGCCGGGCCGGGTCTAAACCTGCTGGCCGGCCAGGCTTCCCTCTTGCTGGGGAGGCCCGGGCCGGGCCAGGAATTCCTGCTGCTGACGGCCAATGGCGATGATAAATATAAGACGGAAGCCCAGCTCTGGCTGGCGGCTGCCTGCCGGTTAACCGGAGACGATTCCGGAGCCAAGTCGTGGTTTGATAAGGCGGCGGCCCGGGATGAAACCGTTCCCGCCCGCTTCCAGGCTACTCTCGGACTTCTCTCTTCGGCCCCCGGGATCACAGAGCCCAATGAACGGAGATAAGATATGGTTAAAAGGCAGCAAGATTTAACTTCGTCAATAAATGAAGACATAAACCCGGTCGCCCGGCTGCGGCCGTCAGCCGCCGCTGAACGTGGGAGCGAAACCCGCCTGGTCAGTACGGCTAAAATCGTTTTTAAACGTGGTTTTGATCTTATTGCAGCCGTTTTTATGCTCCCCCTGGCTCTGCCGCTGATGCTTTTTATAGTTTTGCTGGTGAAAATCGACTCCCCCGGCCCCGCTATTTTCGCTGACCGGAGAATCGGACAACGGGGCCGGGAGTTCAACTGCTACAAGTTCCGGACCATGCATAGGCAAAGCGACGCCATACTGGAACGCCATTTGCAGGATAACCCCCAAAGCCAAAAGGAATGGGAGCAATATGCCAAGCTTAAAAACAATGATCCCCGGGTGACCCGATCCGGGAGATGGCTGCGGAAATCTAGCCTGGATGAACTGCCCCAGATCATAAATGTTTTAAAAGGAGAAATGAGTCTGGTGGGACCGCGCCCCTACCTGCCCCGGGAAATATCTGCAATGGGCCCGTGGGCAGATACCATCTGGCTGGTCTATCCGGGAATAACCGGGTTATGGCAGGTAAGCGGGCGCAACGAAATAGATTTCGCCGGGCGTCTGGAGCTTGACGCCCGCTATGTCCGGCAGCAGAGCCTGGGCCTGGATATTTCCATACTTATCAGGACCATTCCGGTGCTGATAAACCAAAAGGGAGCCTGTTAGAGGCGATTTGAGGCTTTGGTAAGCTTCATCTGACCCTTGAGGGTATAAAGCATTATAAAATTCGATATTTCAATGTTCATTTAATCATAGACATTCTTGCATTATTCTGTTTAAACTAATAAAATACAAATACAATTGATATATTTTACCAAATTTCGTTATATAATTATATTATCAGCACCTTCATTGAGTTGGAATCATTTGGGAGCTTTAAGGAATGAACAACTGAAAAAACATTTCGCGAAATAGTTAAATCCAATGAACCGTATTTCTCAGTTTGGTTACGATTCTGCTGTTTTTGACTTTGTTCTCTTTGAGGCTAAATCTTTTGAGAATTGAATTTCTGATCATTCCGGAACAAGGTTGATGAATAATGAGCAATAATGAATTTTCAGATGAATACATTCGTTATAAATATGTGGTGGAAAATATAAAAGATGTAATCTGGGAACTCGATATTAATTTGGTGTTTACTTTTGTCAGCCCGGCTGCTGAGGGCTTGGGTGGTTATGATGCCGGGCAAATGGTAGGGCGGTGCATGCTGGATTTTTTGACCGACGAATCAAGAAATTTCATACTGCAGCAACTGAAGAATAGAAAAAACAAACGGGCCAGCGGTCTCATGAACGATTCATCTTTATATGACGTAGAATTCGTCTGTGCAGACGGGCAAACGATTTGGTGCGAGGTATGTGTCAAGCCGATATTTAGGGATAATGACCTGATATGCTATGTTGGAACAACCCGGGATATTTCCGAAAAGAAAATGTCTGAAAATAAATTACGGGAAATGCTTGAAGGGCAAAAGCGCATCAACGAACAGCTCGAAGATATGGTAAGTTTTGATATGCTTACAGGAGCATATAGCAGGAGAAAGTTTGAATATTATATCGCCCAGGAAATTGAGAAAGCGAACCGGTACGGAACCCCATTTTCAATCAGTATATTTGATGTTGATAATTTTAAGCAGATCAACGATATAAAGGGACATAACAAGGGTGACCTCGTATTGCAGGATATTACCGCATTAATCCAACACACGCTTCGGGAAACCGATAAGTTGTTTCGCTGGGGCGGCGATGAATTTATTGTCCTTTTCCCCAATGTAACCTTAAAAAATGCCCTTAAGGTCGCCAATAGGATCAGAGAAACCATTCAATCATATGAATTTGATATTGAAGGGCAAAGTGTTTCGTTAAGCCTGGGGGTTGGAACCTATACCCCGAATGAGACTCTTGATCAGTTTGTCGCCCGGGTTGATAAAGCTTTGTTGACAGCAAAAGGTAACGGTAAAAACCTGGTTGAGCAAGGTTAACAGTTATTAATCAAATATTGTACTTTATTGTCAAGAGGGTGCCAGCTTCAAGCGGCATCTTCTTTTGTATCTTCAAGACAGGTGGAGGGTGTAACGATAATGAAGAGAAGATATGGCTATGTCTCGCCCAACCGGAATAAATCGGAGGAAATACTAATGAAAGAACAGGAGTATATACTAGCTTGCAGTCGAAAGTAAAGGATAAGTTATGGAACGGGCAGGAATGGGTGGCCGATTACAGACGTTTACGGGTGATCGCCCATGTCAACTAACCGCATTCAGCCATGCTCGGCCAAAAGACTTCCTGCTGGTCGATTTTTGGGGGACTGTGATCCTGTCCCTGGTCAGACGAAGGTGGGCATGGAGCAGCTTTTTAAAATAAGGATGTTTTTGGAGAAAAATGTTAGCCTTACTTGCGATGATAGCGCCCCGGCTCCACTTCCTCAATAATCCCCAGGCACTGCAAATAGCGCAGGTGGTTGCGAATACTGATTTTTTTCCAAAATAGCCCGTAAATATTTTCTGCAGGTTTAAAACCCAAAGGGTAATGGGAGAGTTCCTCTAAATCCATGGCTTTACCCAGGATTTCCAGAATGAGATCCTGCCGATCAAGTACCACTTGAATATATCGGTCCAGACTGCTTTGAATGCCTTGTTTCTGCACCCGGCGATGAGCCGGAACAATTATTTTCGGATCCATATCCTTAATTCGCTTAACTGACTTGATCAATTCTCCAATATCTGCACTGGCACTGCCATACCAAGGGCCACTGGATACCAGGTCCAAATCGCCGGAGAACAGGATTCCCTCCTTCTCCAGATAGAATCCATAGTGTCCTACGGTATGACCAGGAAGATACACGGCTCGCAAAGTGCGGTGTCCCAGATCAATAAGCTCTCCATCCGTAAAGGTACCGCTTAATATAATTTTCCGGAATCCGGGTGAGGCCATCACATCATCCGGTAAAGGAGCCACTGGCCCAAGGGGTGGACGCGGCACCCCGGGCATCATTTCTTCCCAAAGCTCGTACCCATGCAGCTTAACATATTGTTCCTCGTCGCTGTAAGCTTTCTGCTCTTGCCACCCGGCGTAGAGACCCGCCTGGCGGAAAAGATCAATTCCATGCAAATGATCAAAGTGATAATGACTGATAAGACCTAATTGCACGCTTTCACAATTAATAGCTGAAAAAGCACACGCCCCGGCACCCATATCTATAACCGCAGGTCTCAAGTCTTGCACATACATGCAGTTTCCATAAGGATATTGCGGCGGTCCGTCGGGATGCACGACAAATACCCCCCTTACCAGTTCCTCAAGCATTTCCCCCCTCCTCATTACCGCATGCTTGCATTATTGATTTCAGATTTCCCGGCACCGAGGCATCAGCCATACTGACATTTTCGGTTCACTATATAAAGGACTATAACTGTTTATGGATAAATTCTTCTCGCACAAAATTAAGTCACCATTAATTAATTTTATAACATCTTAACACAATTTGTTCGTTCTCACCCAGGTTTTATTATGATCTGCCTCTTTAATCAATTCATCACGGAATTTAGGATGAGTGCCCGAAGGAGGTGCGACCTTCAAAGTCAATGGCCTGTTTAATTTGGATTCCGTTTCAATCCACGCACCCGCAGGGGGTGCGACTGGAGGCGTAATAGCGGCATTAACAGGACCGATAGGTTTCAATCCACGCACCCGCAGGGGGTGCGACTTGGAGATTTTACGGGGGCCACAGAAGAAGCGAGTTTCAATCCACGCACCCGCAGGGGGTGCGACGCAGCGATTAATGCCGACCCCGCACCACATCTCCGGTTTCAATCCACGCACCCGCAGGGGGTGCGACTTGAAATCGCATGGAACGGCATTAAAGATTTTTTCAAGTTTCAATCCACGCACCCGCAGGGGGTGCGACATCACGCCTTTCAGGCAGGGGATAGGCTTTTAGTGTTTCAATCCACGCACCCGCAGGGGGTGCGACAGGCTGGCTACTATCGTTGGGAGGGTAGCTTCTCATGTTTCAATCCACGCACCCGCAGGGGGTGCGACATCGACCACCAAAAGCCTATTACTGGCTGCTTTGGTTTCAATCCACGCACCCGCAGGGGGTGCGACGCAAAGATGCCTCCGGTTTTGTACCAATTGAGATCGTTTCAATCCACGCACCCGCAGGGGGTGCGACGGTGGGGCCCGAGGGGATTACCACGTTATGGACAAGTTTCAATCCACGCACCCGCAGGGGGTGCGACAACGTTTTGGGCTTGTCCTGCTCGATTTTAGTTTGTTTCAATCCACGCACCCGCAGGGGGTGCGACTGGCATTAATCATGCCTCCTTTTGTGTCTTTTAGGTTTCAATCCACGCACCCGCAGGGGGTGCGACCTTATCGAAACAGTGTTATTACCTGCTGCTAGCTTGGGTTTCAATCCACGCACCCGCAGGGGGTGCGACTATGTCCTCAACACCAACCTACAAATGACTATTAAGTTTCAATCCACGCACCCGCAGGGGGTGCGACCAAGTGTACCACCGTGCCCTGCGGTACGGTATTTTGTTTCAATCCACGCACCCGCAGGGGGTGCGACTTCAGCGTCATCATCCAGTAAGTCCATCAACCGCTGTTTCAATCCACGCACCCGCAGGGGGTGCGACCTCAATGATCACATAAAAGACCTGCAAGACTACAGTTTCAATCCACGCACCCGCAGGGGGTGCGACGGACTGATGTTAATTTTGGCGACACATTAAACAAGTTTCAATCCACGCACCCGCAGGGGGTGCGACCGCCGAAGATGCAGTAACATGGGACAGTAATACTCGTTTCAATCCACGCACCCGCAGGGGGTGCGACCAACATCGTAAGGAGGAACTAACCGCCGTGAACCTGTTTCAATCCACGCACCCGCAGGGGGTGCGACGAAATCCCCCGGTAAAATAATCATACCACCTTCGGGTTTCAATCCACGCACCCGCAGGGGGTGCGACGCTACTCTGACGTGTGTCGCAACGTCTGATTCATGTTTCAATCCACGCACCCGCAGGGGGTGCGACGCGCCGCTATCCTGAGGATAATCAGATCTTTATTGTTTCAATCCACGCACCCGCAGGGGGTGCGACTGCTCAATTTCAGCCAGGGAGCCAAGCAAATCCTGTTTCAATCCACGCACCCGCAGGGGGTGCGACCCATCCTGCATGACAAACTGGCCCGCTGTAAAATCGTTTCAATCCACGCACCCGCAGGGGGTGCGACGCCGGATCACTATGGCCTAATAAAGCCTGGATACTGGTTTCAATCCACGCACCCGCAGGGGGTGCGACCGAAAAGGCACCCTTAATAATTGACGATGAACCGGGTTTCAATCCACGCACCCGCAGGGGGTGCGACCTCCAGCAGGGGCACAAAGCAAGGCTACTACTGCTGTTTCAATCCACGCACCCGCAGGGGGTGCGACAACCGCACCGGAATGGGCGGCGGCCACCTATTACAAGTTTCAATCCACGCACCCGCAGGGGGTGCGACGCCCTCGTTGCGGTGGGCGCAACGGTTACCGCTTGGTTTCAATCCACGCACCCGCAGGGGGTGCGACGCTGACCACAGCGGCGACCGCTACACAGCAATTTGAGTTTCAATCCACGCACCCGCAGGGGGTGCGACGAGAACACCGTGCGGGGCAAAAAGTACGTTTACATGGTTTCAATCCACGCACCCGCAGGGGGTGCGACCTGGCCTCCGGCGTGTTGGGTAATATGGCGTCCTTGTTTCAATCCACGCACCCGCAGGGGGTGCGACGCAGCCGCAGACCCTCCTCTTGTCTGAGCTGTATGTTTCAATCCACGCACCCGCAGGGGGTGCGACTGCATGGGCTGACTATGAGGCGGCGGTCAAAGAACGTTTCAATCCACGCACCCGCAGGGGGTGCGACAACGCAGAGGATCACTACCCTACTATGACCTTTGCAGTTTCAATCCACGCACCCGCAGGGGGTGCGACTGAGCCGCTTTTTGTTCTTTGGTGGCGATACTGCCGTTTCAATCCACGCACCCGCAGGGGGTGCGACCAACATGATGGACGGCATCGGGGCGGCTATGGACAGTTTCAATCCACGCACCCGCAGGGGGTGCGACTTAAAGATCGCATATTCGCCACCAGCACCCTCCTGTTTCAATCCACGCACCCGCAGGGGGTGCGACCAACCGCCGCACCTACAACGGCCTTGCCAATGCCGTTTCAATCCACGCACCCGCAGGGGGTGCGACGCGATTGTCCCGCTGACCTGCTGGCAGGTGCGCGGGTTTCAATCCACGCACCCGCAGGGGGTGCGACGGGCCTTTTCCTTTGGCAAGGTATCAAGACATAGGTTTCAATCCACGCACCCGCAGGGGGTGCGACAACAGTTATGTAAAGACAGTTGTATGAGTAGACAGGGTTTCAATCCACGCACCCGCAGGGGGTGCGACCAAGGACTAAGGAGCAAAACAGTGCTACCTTATAGGTTTCAATCCACGCACCCGCAGGGGGTGCGACTAGCACCGGGGGCAGCGATAAGGGCAGGATAGCTCTTGTTTCAATCCACGCACCCGCAGGGGGTGCGACTGCCTGCTATGGCTCCACTTATGCCTAAACCCTTGTTTCAATCCACGCACCCGCAGGGGGTGCGACGTTTTGGCGCAGTTTTTTACACAATAAGTTTATTGTTTCAATCCACGCACCCGCAGGGGGTGCGACTGGAGAAGATGAAATTTTACGCCACAACTCCAAGGGTTTCAATCCACGCACCCGCAGGGGGTGCGACTGCCCATTTTTCTAGCCATGAAATTAGTGTTGGAGTTTCAATCCACGCACCCGCAGGGGGTGCGACGGCAGGGAGATTAGCCCTGCCTCAAACTCTGAACCGTTTCAATCCACGCACCCGCAGGGGGTGCGACGGACACGGGCGGGAAGTATGCAAGGGAAAGCTCTTTGTTTCAATCCACGCACCCGCAGGGGGTGCGACAGGTGGGGCGGCATGTAGTTTACTTGCCAGCACCTGTTTCAATCCACGCACCCGCAGGGGGTGCGACTCTATGCTGTGTCCGGCAGCTTTCAATAATTTTAGTTTCAATCCACGCACCCGCAGGGGGTGCGACGAGCCCATACGGGCTCACTCCAGGGGTGATGACGAGTTTCAATCCACGCACCCGCAGGGGGTGCGACTAAAGGCTATCCGATACAAATTTTCCATAGATTAAGTTTCAATCCACGCACCCGCAGGGGGTGCGACTTTAGCAATGTAACCTTTTATATACATGTATACGTTTCAATCCACGCACCCGCAGGGGGTGCGACCGAAAGGAGGACTAATCATGATCAAGCTAGCTAGGAGTTTCAATCCACGCACCCGCAGGGGGTGCGACTAAGAGAGCAGATTGAGGCAGCCGCCGACCCAATAGTTTCAATCCACGCACCCGCAGGGGGTGCGACTTAGTGCGCATTTGGCGGATACCACGATGCATTTGTTTCAATCCACGCACCCGCAGGGGGTGCGACTGAAAATGTAAAACGCGTAAAGGCCGTAAAAATTGTTTCAATCCACGCACCCGCAGGGGGTGCGACGAGATATCCACTTTAGGCGATTGTGTTTTATTCCGGTTTCAATCCACGCACCCGCAGGGGGTGCGACACATAAATCACTTAGTGAAAGGATCAAGTATTTTGTTTCAATCCACGCACCCGCAGGGGGTGCGACTACCTGATCCTTCCAGTTGGACCATGCTTCAGGAAGTTTCAATCCACGCACCCGCAGGGGGTGCGACTCCTGGAGGCAGAAGGCCCGGAGCTGGACACAATTGTTTCAATCCACGCACCCGCAGGGGGTGCGACCTGCTATTCTCGTGTAGCGTACTAAAGGATCTTTGTTTCAATCCACGCACCCGCAGGGGGTGCGACGTTTGGCGTTCTAATAGTAATTTCCGCATTGAATAGTTTCAATCCACGCACCCGCAGGGGGTGCGACTAAGACACCAAGTAATGCATTAGCTTCATCTAAAGGTTTCAATCCACGCACCCGCAGGGGGTGCGACCATGACTAGAGAGACCACTATGCCGGCCATATTAGTAGTTTCAATCCACGCACCCGCAGGGGGTGCGACCCTGGCATAGTGGACACATATATCTTAGGTACATTAGGTTTCAATCCACGCACCCGCAGGGGGTGCGACCTCTTTCTCTGTTTCCTCGTAGGCTTTTCGAAAATAGTTTCAATCCACGCACCCGCAGGGGGTGCGACCTAATTCGACCGCCAGGTTTTACAACAATATCACCGTTTCAATCCACGCACCCGCAGGGGGTGCGACATGCCAGCAGCAGCAAAAACACCCAACATCCAACTGTTTCAATCCACGCACCCGCAGGGGGTGCGACTTGAGCCGGGGCGAGCAGTAGAGGGCAGACCTGATGGTTTCAATCCACGCACCCGCAGGGGGTGCGACCAAAGACCATTTACATTTGCGAGAAATGCGGGGTAGTTTCAATCCACGCACCCGCAGGGGGTGCGACCAGTGCACTTGCTGATTTATGCCAAAAACGTATCGAGTTTCAATCCACGCACCCGCAGGGGGTGCGACTCGGGATAGGTAGGTGTAACATATACGTTACGCGGTTTCAATCCACGCACCCGCAGGGGGTGCGACTCGGATTCGGCAAAATGGATGTTTATCGTTTTAAAAGTTTCAATCCACGCACCCGCAGGGGGTGCGACGCTAGCAATTGAGTTTTAAAGAATCAAAATAATGTTTCAATCCACGCACCCGCAGGGGGTGCGACCTAGTCCCGGCTCAGTAAGGGAGGGGTTAAGTTATGTTTCAATCCACGCACCCGCAGGGGGTGCGACCCACCCCCTTTTAACCTGTCGCC
>ENA-UOOK01002735-UOOK01002735.1-fermentation-metagenome-genome-assembly--contig:-NODE-2735-length-21021-cov-8.198273_pt1 | contig 21021 bp, 17 predicted proteins | sample MGYA00245777_ERZ724023 | MGnify/ENA primary metagenome ERZ724023 (study PRJEB28704, sample SAMN03018312) | fermentation metagenome | biome: anthropogenic terrestrial biome; feature: soil; material...
ATATTGGATTAGTACTGTAATTTAAATAAATATGCCATTCTAAACAAAAATTATTCAATGATTATTAAATTAGGGAAGTATCCAATTGACTTAAATAATCTCATACTTCAATAAAATCCAATATTGTATAAAATATGTCCAGAGTTATCACGTTAGAAACCTAACAATAAATGAAAGGTTTATTCGTGATAAATCTGCCCCGCCGAGCTTGCTTGTGGGGATTACTATGAGATTTTTCATAGCAATGACATATTCAAAGTGGATATTCCACTTGCCCGCAGGCAAGTTTATCCGTCTACACTACTTGCTCATAACCTCATTGCCATTACGTGGCATTTTGGCAGGAGTTTAGAATTACTGTACACTATTACGAGGGTTGATGCCTCTGCTTTCGGCTACTTTGTCATATAAATTTAAAACACAGTATTCATCTTCATCAAAATGTTTACAATTTAAGCAGGATATACGACTTTCATCACTTGTATTATCTGTAAATGAACTTTTATCAGAGGTAGATTCATATCCACTGCAATGTACTGCAACATCTTCATAAGCTTTATAATCTGCTCTCATAAGATTTCTCCTTTCCCATGAGAATAATCATGGAGATCATCATAATAATTGTAATTTGAGTTTAAGAAGCTGCCAGTTAACTCTTCAGACTTTACGGAATTCTTATCAGGAAAATAATAAGAAGTCGGTTCATCGAAGTCTACAACACCATTTTTACTTGGGAAGCGATAGTAGCTTCTCTTGGAATGATCAAAATACATGATAAATATCCCTCCTTGATGCCTAATATCTTATTGCATGATCTTAGGATACGATATGCATCCATCTGACAGGGTTCCCATATAATATTGGTATGCATAAGAAAAATATGCATATAACCCATTGGAACTAGGGTGATATCATGCTATACTAGTTTTTGCAAAATGGAGGGAAATATACATGATTTCATTAAAAATAATTGATGTAAAAACCTTTATGTCTAAGCTCCTAATAACAAATACCTTTGACCATTTTTTATTATATGAGTTAGATATAAATACGTTTAATCATTTTCATATGGATGGAAAATTGAATAAAGAGTTTTATTCAAAGGATGAGCTGGAAGTATTAGGAGAAAGATATTACTCACAGTGGAGTGAAATAAAACCCTATGCATTTAACATAATAAAGGGAAATAAACTTCCAATATTAATAAAGGCGGTTTTTGCATTATCACCTGAGAATATTGAAAAAGTTATTCAAAAATCAGGTATTTCAATGAAAAAAGAAGAAATAAATGGGTTGTTTATGAATATAAGATATGAAAAAGAAAACTTATATATTATAACCGGAACTTCAATAAAAACCTTTACTTTAGATAAAACTTTAGATCAAGTTTGGGATGGATATGTAAAAGATTTCTTAAAACATATTGAAATTCCAGTGGAAGAAATATAGTAAAAAGAAATGGATTGTTAGCACTCACTTTTATTGAGTGCTAATTTTCTCTTGACAAATAAAAATTTCAGTATTAATATTATTACTAGCAGTGAAAAAATAATAAAATTTAACATAAAAGGAGCGATTTACATGAATAAGGAACATGGTAGTTTATCTATTCATTCAGAGAACATATTTCCCATTATAAAAAAATGGTTATATTCCGATCATGACATTTTCATGAGAGAATTAATCTCCAACGGTTGTGATGCAATTACAAAGCTGAAGAAACTGGAGATTATGGGAGAGGTGGACCTGCCGGAGGACAATAAGTTCAAAATAACCGTAACGGTTAATTCGGAGGAAAAAACGATCAAATTTGCCGATAATGGTATTGGTATGACGGCGGAGGAAGTAAAAGAGTATATTAATCAGATCGCTTTTTCGGGAGCACAGAAATTCCTGGAGCAGTATAAGGATAAAACAAATGAGGATCAGATTATCGGACACTTTGGATTAGGGTTCTATTCCGCTTTCATGGTAGCCGATAAGGTAGCAATTGATACACTTTCCTGGCAGAAGGATGCAGTTCCGGTCCATTGGGAGTCCGAAGGCGGTACGGAATTTACAATGGATGAAGGTGAAAAGGCAGATCGCGGTACGGAGATTACCTTATATCTGAATGAGGATAGCTATGAATTCTCTAACGAATATCGTGCGAAGGAAGTAATAGAAAAGTATTGCTCCTTCATGCCGGTAGAGATCTATTTTGAAAATGCAAATGCACCGGTGGAAGAGAAGAAGGAAGAGAAGGAAGAGAAGGTTATTGATGCATCCGTAGATGAGAATGGCAAGGCTACGGAGGACAGCAAGGAAGAGAAGAAAAAGGAAGAGGAGAAAAAGCCGGAACCGATCAACGATACGAATCCGCTTTGGATGAAGCATCCAAACGATTGCACGGAGGAAGAATACAAGGAATTTTACCGTAAAGTGTTCCACGACTTTAAGGAGCCGTTATTCTGGATTCATTTGAACATGGATTACCCGTTCAACCTAAAGGGGATCCTGTATTTCCCGAAAATCAATACCGAATATGATTCTCTGGAAGGATTAATTAAACTCTACAGTAACCAGGTGTTTATTGCGGACAACATTAAGGAAGTAATTCCGGAGTTCTTAATGTTGTTAAAGGGTGTTATCGATTGCCCCGATCTGCCGCTTAACGTTTCCCGAAGCGCATTGCAGAACGACGGCTTTGTTAAGAAGATCTCGGATTATATCACGAAGAAGGTAGCAGATAAGCTATCCGGCATGTATAAGGTAGAAAGAGAGAGCTACGAGAAATTCTGGGATGATATCAGTCCATTTATCAAATTTGGCTGCTTAAAGGACGATAAATTCCGGGAGAAGATGAAGGATTATATTATCTTTAAGAACTTAGAAGGAAAATATATTACTCTGCCGGAGTATGTGGAAAAGAGAAAGGCTGCTGAGGAAGGCGAGAGTAAGAAAGCAGCAAACGGCGAGACTACAGACAAAGAAACCAAGGAAGCAGAGAAAGCAGAGGTATCTGAGGAGAAGAAGGAAACGCAGGATACGGATGCTTCGGAACCGGATAAGAAATGCGAATGCGGCGATGATCATAAAGAGGATAAGAAATGCGAATGCGGCAATGATCATAAAGAGGATGAGAAATGCGAATGCGACCATGATCACGAGCAGGATTCCAGTACAGAGGATGAGGAAGCAAAGAAAACAATCGTTTACTATGTAACGGATGAGAAGCAGCAGAGTCAATACATTAATATGTTTAAGGAAGCAGGAATTGATGCTTTCATCTTAACCCATAATATCGATCAGCCGTTTATTACGCAAATGGAGTACCAGGATCAAACAATTAAATTCCAGCGGATTGACGCAGATATTACAGATAACTTTAAAGAAGAGACAGAGAAGAAGGATCAGAAGACCTTAACAAAGAATGCAGAGTCTATGGCAAAGCTATTCCAGAAGGTTCTGGGTAAGGAGAAACTTGAGATTAAGGTGGAAAAGCTGAAGAATGAGAAAATCTCCTCCGTTATGACTTTATCTGAGGAAAGCCGCAGAATGCAGGATATGATGCGTATGTATAATATGAGCGGCATGGATCCGAACATGCCCGGTAACAATGAAACCCTTGTGCTGAATGCAAATAATAAATTGGTTCAATATATTATTGAGAATGAGAAATCGGAGCATACGCCTATGATATGCGAGCAGCTCTATGATCTGGCTATGCTCAGTCATAAACCACTTGAACCGGAAGCAATGACCAGATTTATTCAGAGAAGCAATGAGATCATGATGCTCCTTGCAAAATAGGCAAATTCCACTAAAGTAACGAAATAGTAAACCAATATGATGTACGAAAGGCTGCCATGAACATTACACTAGGCCTATAGGTAAGTTCATGGCAGCCTTTTTTTGTTGTATAGGAAATTGCCAAGGCAAACTCTTTGTTACAAAAATAAAACATATATAAAAAGTATTATAATTTTATAATTCCCTTGCAATCCGACTGATATATGTTATTATATAGTAATCAAAACCATATAATGTAGTGCACATATATTGTAAAATAATAACGTTTACAACGTATGGTAATATTATAAATTATATCCAAGTAAATAAATGAAAATTGCAGTTAGAAACGTAATATTATACTACTTTTATCCCTATTTTGGCGCAGCTTTTTGCGCATAATCGGAAAGGAAATTCATTAATAAGTAGGAACGGGTAAGTCTGAGCCAGAATAAAAATATAATATCCATGGTATTCATCAACTGCGGATTTCAACAAATTATCAGCTTTCTAAGTTAACTGCAAAATTTCAGTAAATAATAATAATATATAAAAGCGTAATGAGGAAATGCAAGCTTGCTTGCAATTTCCGAGTGGAGCAAAAGATCATGAACGCTCTTTTCGTTCAAGATATGATTTCGACAAACGATATGCGATAAGGAGTATTTGCATTTGTCGAAATCATAACATGGTATACATATCGGGTGTGAATAGTAACAACTTATGTATTCCTTATTATTATAATATGCATGTCCTAAGTCACAGCAAAACTATGAACATGAATAGAAGCTCCTATTCATGGCAAAATCTTAAGATGACTTAGGACGCTCCTATTTATCTCTTACCTTCGCAGCATTCCCATGACTTCCTGAATGTTACGGACACCGACCAGCTTTATCCCTTGCGCTTTGATATGCTCCTTATTTGCCTGCGGAAGAATACAGACCTCAAACCCCATTTTTGAAGCCTCTATAACTCTTTGCTCCGCCATATTTACCGCCCGGATTTCTCCGGTCAGGCCAACCTCTCCGAAGAGAATTGTTTTATCATCCAGAGGAATATTCTTAAAACTGGAAAGAATCGCCGTAACAACCGCAAGATCCAGAGCAGGCTCCGTAATCCGCATTCCGCCGGCAACGTTAACATAAGCATCGCAATCTGACATCTGAACGCCCAGACGCTTCTCCAGAACTGCCATTAATAGATTTACACGGTTATAGTCCGTGCCTGCGGCAGTCCTTCTTGGCATATTAAAATTCGTCCGGCAGATCAATGCCTGCACTTCGACCAGAATGGGTCTTGTTCCCTCTATGGAAGCCGCAACAACAGAGCCGGCCTCTCCCTCCGGTCTTCCCTTCAGCATAAATTCGGATGGATTCTTTACTTCTGCCAGACCGTTCCCGCGCATCTCAAAGACGCCGATCTCATTGGTGGATCCGAAACGGTTCTTTACCGCACGAAGTACCCGGTAAGAAGCATGGTTCTCACCTTCAAAATACAGCACGGTATCTACCATATGCTCTAATACCCTGGGACCGGCAACAACGCCTTCCTTGGTAACATGTCCGATAATAAATATCGTAATGCCGGTTCCCTTCGCTATCCGCATTAAGGTACCGGTCGCCTCCCGCACCTGGCTGACGCTGCCCGGAGAGGAAGTAATCTCCTCCGTAAACATGGTCTGGATGGAATCAATCACCACAATATCCGGCTTACATTTTTGAATCGTGTCCTCAATCAGCTCCAGATTTGTTTCACAAAGAAGCAGAAGCTCGCCGTTAAAAACGCCGAGCCGCTCTGCTCTCATCTTAATTTGATGTAAGGACTCTTCTCCCGAAATATAGAGAACCTTCCTACCTTTATTTACAATCTCACGGCACATCTGCAGGAGTAAGGTGGATTTTCCGATACCGGGATCTCCTCCGACAAGCACCAGGCTGGCCGGTACAATGCCGCCTCCCAGCACACGGTCCAATTCCTCGATTCCGCAGGGAAAACGTTGTTCTTCCTCTGCCTGAATGCTTGCGATATGCTGGGGCTCCCTTACACGAATTCCCGCCTTGGCAGATGTACTGCTCTTTTTTACAACCGGTTCCTCTACAAAGGTGTCCCATTGTCTGCAGCCGGGACATTGCCCCATCCATTTTGCAGATTCATAGCCACATTCCTTGCAGAAGAATACGGTCTTATTCTTCGCCATGTTAGAATTTAACCACCTTTATCGAAGCTTGTTCCTCCCCGTTTAGCTCCACGCTGAAGATCAGCTTGCCACCTAGATTTGTCTTCATTTTGCCCAGCGATATATCATCTTTAAATATTTCATATTCCTTTTCTGCTTCTAGTTCCAATGTAATCTGCGCGGTATCTTTCCCTGCTACCTGAAAGCGGATGATTTGATCTTTTGCATCAAAATGAAATACAGAAGTCCCCGGTACGGATTCATAGACAAACATTCCATTTTTCTCAAGCTTTGTAATCTCGCTGAAGGTCTTAACCTTATATAAGTCCCCTTCATGTTCAAAATCAGCCAGCTTATGCTTCGCATCCAGGCTGTAATCACCAAAGCTTATTGTCCCATCACTTTCCCTGCGTATTAACTCTTCAATAACTGCCATTTTATGACCCTCCTAATTGTATTTGTAGAACTACCGTGACAGAACGTGTGCCCACCGGGCACACGGCAAAAGCAATCAAATCAGCTAAGCTTGCAATGGATTAAGCTGCTTTGCCTTAATCACCATTTCATTGTCAAGGTACTCAATGCTGACGCTGTCTCCCTCTTTAATGTTGCCTGCTAAGATTTCTTCCGCCATCTTATCCTCAATATTCGTCTGGATCGCACGTCTTAACGGCCTTGCACCAAATTTAGGATCAAATCCAACTTCAGCCAAATGATTGACTGCTTCCTTCCCTGTTTCCATGTCAATATTCATCTGCGCTTTAATTCTCTTTGCGATAGTACGAAGCATAATGGAGACAATTTCCTTAATATTGTCTTTGGACAGGGAATGGAATACAATGATTTCATCAATCCGGTTAATAAATTCCGGCTTAAAGATACGCTTCACCTCATCCATGACGCCATCCCTCATACGCTTGTAATCTTCCTTCTCGTCCGTTGCCGAGGTAAATCCAAGGTGTTTCGGCTCAACGATATTCTGTGCGCCGGCATTGGAAGTCATTATGATGATTGTATTCTTAAAGCTGACTCTTCTACCCTGAGAATCTGTGATATGTCCGTCGTCTAATACCTGTAGAAGGATATTAAAGACATCCGGATGCGCTTTCTCCACTTCATCAAACAGGATAACCGAGTATGGATTCTGTCGAACCTTTTCACTCAGCTGGCCGCCCTCGTCGTAGCCGATATATCCCGGAGGGGACCCGATCAGTTTACTGATGCTGTGTTTCTCCATATATTCGGACATATCAACACGGATGATGGAATTTTCGCTTCCAAACATTGCCTCCGCAAGTGCTTTGGAGAGCTCTGTCTTACCGACACCGGTCGGTCCTAAGAACAGGAAGGAACCAATCGGACGGTTAGGATCCTTTAATCCGACTCTGCCCCGCCGGATCGCCTTAGCGACCGCAGCTACCGCTTCTTCCTGTCCAACGACTCTTTCATGCAGTATATTCTCTAAGTTCTGCAGGCGCTGTGCTTCCTCCTCCTGCAGCTTACGAACCGGTATCTTGGTCCAGCTGGATATAATATCCGCAATTTCATTTTCACTGACAACCAGCTGTTTCTCCTGCTTGCTCTTCTCGTCAAGAAGTTTTTCTTTCTCCAGTTCCTCCTGCGCTGTCTCCTGCTGCTTCTTTATCTCTCCGGCTCTTTCATAAGCCTCCTGCTTGATTGCTTTCTCCTTCTCTTCCTCAAGCCGTCTTATCTTTTCTTCCAGCTCCTTAATCCGGGGAGAAGAGGTAAATGCACTTAACCGCACCTTCGAAGCCGCCTCATCCATCAAATCGATTGCTTTATCCGGCAAATAACGGTCATTAATATAGCGGGAGGACAGCTTCACCGATGCCTCCAAAGCGCTGTCCGTAATCCGGACCTTATGATGTGCCTCATATTTATCCCGTAAACCGAACAGAATCTGAATTGCTTCACTTTCGGAGGGTTCCTCCACCACGACCGGCTGAAATCTCCGCTCCAGTGCAGCATCCTTCTCAATGTATTTACGATATTCCTCTCTGGTTGTTGCACCGATGATCTGCAGCTCCCCGCGGGCTAAGGAAGGCTTTAAAATATTCGAAGCATCAATTGCGCCTTCCGCACCGCCGGCACCGATGATCGTGTGGATCTCGTCAATAAAGAGCAGCACATTGCCGTTTTCTATTACCTCATTGATTACCTTCTTAATTCTTTCTTCAAATTCCCCCCGGTATTTGGAACCCGCTACCATACCGGATAAATCCAGGGTAACTACACGCTTTTCCTTAATCGTATCCGGAATATTTCCTTCGATTATCTTTAACGCAAGTCCTTCCGCAATTGCTGTTTTACCAACACCGGGCTCGCCGATCAGGCAGGGATTATTCTTCGTTCTGCGGCTTAATATCTGAACCACTCTCTGAATTTCTGTCTCTCTGCCGATGACCGGATCCAGCTTTCCTTCCCTTGCATACTCGGTCAAATCACGGCTGTATTGATCTAAGGTCGGAGTAGCGGATGCTTTCCCTCTGCCTTTGTTTTTTCCTGCGGCATATTCATTCTTGGCGGTACTGACATCAATTCCGGAAGCGGCCAAAATATCAATATAGACCTTCTGTATATTCACACCAAGGGTATTTAAAAGACGAATTGCTATGCAATCCGGTTCCTTAATCAGAGCAATTAAAATATGTTCGGTGCCTACCAAAGTCGCCATCAGCCTTGCGGCTTCTTTGTAGCTCTGCTCCAGAATCCGTTTCGCGCGCGGTGTAAAATTACCGCCGTCCATCATTTCCACGCCATTGCTGGGTGCAATCAGTTGATTCACTAATTCCAAGACTTTTTCTACACTGACACCGTTCTCCGCTAAAACCTTCCTGGCAACACCATCCACCTGGAGCAAACCAATCAGCAGGTGTTCCGTGCCAATATAGTTGTGAGATAGCCGGAATGCAGATTCCCTTGCTAAATTGATTGCATTCCTGGCATTCTCCGTAAATTTATCATACATCATAGGGTATCCTCCATTCTAATTTCAGAGCGCTCTTCCTCTATATAATTGTAGGTAATTCATTCCTAATATATTCCGCCCTTACCTGGTCCCTTGTCATACTTCCCACATTTTTACCAAGGGTCCATTGAAGACTGCCGGGCTGAACTCCCATCATTAATTTATGAATATTAAATTCGCGGTCAAACTTAATTAATTCGCAGTCCATACCAAATTTCAACTGGGACAGCAGCGTCATCGCATCCTCAGAAGTGATCTGTCTTGCATATTTCAGCGTACCGTAGGTACGGTAAACCTGATCCTTAAGCTCCTCCGAATTCAGAGATAACATATATTCTCTTCTCTTTCTCTCCTGCTTTACGACCTGCACGACGATTCGTTTCAGATTCTCGATAATTTCTCTTTCCGAGTTTCCCAGTGTTTTTTGATTGGAAATCTGAAACATACTGCCGAGGCTCTTCGAGCCTTCTCCGTAAATCCCGCGGATGGTCATGCCGTATTTCCCCACCTCTTCAATCAGCTTCTGAATCAATCTTGCAGAGCTAAGCGCCGGCAGGAACACCATACAGGAAGCCCGCATTCCGGTTCCGGCATTCGTCGGACATTCCGTAAGGTATCCATATTTTTCATCATAGGCAAAATGTAATTTATCATAAGCCACATCGTCAATTTTATCCGCCAGCTCATAAGCCTGATCCAAATTCATGCCGCCGATAATCGTCTGAATCCGAACATGGTCCTCCTCATTTATCATAATACTTACGGTTTCATCCTCGGATAGAATTAACCCTGTCGTCTGCTCCTTTGCCGCCAGCAGCGGACTTACGATATGACGTTCTACCATAGCAGATTTATCAATGTCACTTAAGGTACTGATATTGCAGGCATAATACTTCCGGCTGTCCTCCTCCGAAAGGCTGGGTGTAATTTGCTTCACCTCATTCACCAGGGTGACTGCCTGATCCTCGTTAAGCTTGCCGGAGAACGGGTAGCTCTCCAGGTTTCTTGCCAATCTGACACGGCTGGAGATGACAACATCATTATCCGGAACATTTTGTTCATACCATTTAAGCATTGCCGATCTCCTCCTTCTTCAATTGCTTGATCAGATCCCTCAGCCTTGCCGCCTCTTCAAACTCTTCCTTTTCAATTGCTTCCTGAAGCTTTAAGGACAGCTTCTCGGTTTCGGACAGATCTTTCAGGATACGGTCCGTTGAAGTAACATATCCCTTCGGACGTTTTCCCGTATGGACCTCAGCCCCTTGTATTCCCTTCAGCATCCTGCCTAACTGGCTGTTAAAGCTGCGGTAGCATTCGGCACATCCAAACCTTCCCTTTTGTAAAAATTCCTCATAGGTCATTTTGCATTTGCTGCATACCAGATCGGGTATATTCGGAACGGGATTCTTAGTATCCGATGCAGGGTGATTATCAAATAAAGTAGAAAGCAAGTCTCCCAAAGAAAATTCGCTGTTTAGAAACGGCTTTTCCATTTGAAAGGTCGTATAATTGGCTGCACATTCTTCGCAAAGATGCTGTTCCTTCTTCACTCCGTTTATAATCTCGGTGTACAATACTTTTGCATCCCTCTTTCGACATTTATCACATAGCACAAGAATTACCCCCTTTCAAATTCTTCAAATATCTGATCAATAATCTCATGGACCTCCTTACAACTGATATTCTTGCATATTGCTTCTGCAAGGATAAAACGAAGGCTCTCCTTCATTTCTTCCAAAGCCTGTAATTTATTAATATCAATGGCAATAACAGCACCTTTTCTACGGTCTAATTTAACATATCCCTCCTGCTTTAAAATGGTATACGCTTTATTGACCGTATGCATATTGATGCCAATATGATCTGCCAGCTCCCTTACCGATGGAAGGTTATCGCCTTCTTGAATCTGCGAAGTAGCGATTCCATAGATGATCTGATTCCTCAATTGTATATAAATCGCTTCATCACTGTTAAAATCAATTTCTACATACATTGGCTGCACCTCATTTACAAATAGGTTCGTGAGTTATATCTGTTATATTCATAGTATAACAGGTATAATCCATTTGTCAATAGCGAACAGGATATCATCTCATCCGAAACCCTTCCCCGGCAATTAATCCAGATCTTCCTCTTTTGATCCCTTCCGCTTCATATACAGGCGGATGAGCGCAATGCATAGAGAAGCGCTCAGGGCGGCAAGAATCGCGATTACCACGGCTGCTTTCGTAAGATTTGCACGATATTTTTTCGCCTGCATGCTATCCTTATCTTCGGTGTCAGCCGCATGGGAGGAACCCTTAAAGTTCTCTGGGGCATAACGCTGCAGCGTCTTTTCGATTTTATCATATAGATAAAAGCCTTGTTCCCCGAATTCATTTTCCGCATAAATCAGATAAAAATCACTGTCCATATTCTCTTCCGGAAAATATGCTGTAACGGAAATATCCGACAGGATCGCCTCACCTTTTACATAACCCTCCGGAATTGCAACGTCGCTGCCCGGCGTAACCAATTTATATTTCCCGCTGTAAACAGCATAAACCTCTCCGTCCAAATGAACCACTTCAAAAAGGCTTTGGGACTTGCCCGGTGCAATGGTCGGTTCCTCCGATGTCTCACCCTCCGGAGCAATCGCCCGCATTACCTTTATAGTATATTCTATGACATCTCCCGATTCTGCTAACACCGTAACGATAATTTTATTTTCCCCTTCTTTTAATAAATCATTACCGGTAATCTTAACAGTTGCTTTTTCATCCTCCGGAAGAGCATCGATCACTAATTTACTGACATCCGAAGCTACCTCAGTAGTATATTCATATACCGTTTTATTAAACTCCGGTGTAAGCTGGGCCGGACTGATTTTTAATGATTTTAAACAGGCATTATCGGATGCGGTTGCTGCCGCTTTCACTTCCATTGTTAAAACATTGCTGGATACCGACATTTCATCACTGGTTTCAAAATCATATACCATAGCACGGCCCGAGAAGGATATCTCAACGGTTCCCGGCTTGGTTGCATGAAATTTCAACGTATATTTCCGATTCGTATCTCCTTCTGCCAATCCAAAATCGGAGATCTTAAGAAAACCGCTGCTTCCGGTTATTGCAGAAGGTCCTTTGGTATATTCGATGAGTTCATCATCATAGGTAAGATTTGCCTCAAAATCACCGAACATGGTATCCGAGGTAATACAGACATAGACAAAAAAATCATCGCCTGCCGTTACTTCCTTCGTATCGGCGCCAATTTCAATCTCCGCGCTCGCTGCCTGAACCGGTTTGGTTGTAAAGAATATCCCTGCGAGCAAGGCAAATAGTATCGTTCCTATGTATTTTCCTGCTTTTCTCATATGGTATCCTCATTTCTGCGCGGCTTTTTTTACGCATCATGGAGCCTGCGGGTGCCACGCTGACGCAAGCTCATTCTGTCTTTTCTCCATCATAGCACAGAATCCTGGATCATGCCTTAACTAATTTTCCTGAAAATGAAATCCGGCCGACAGGTTCGATTACCCGCGGCCGGATTCAAGCCTGCTAATATCTGTGTCGGCAAAGCTTTTTATTCTCTTACAATATTAATCGTGTATTCAGCGACATCGCCATTTTCGGCAATGACCGGTATTACAATTTCATTGTTGCCATCCGCTAACTGTACAAATCCTCCGCCTCCAAGGGTCGCCTTTTTACTTACCGTGGCGGCTTTGATTTCGATTGTCGTAACGTCCTCCGGAACAATGAGGAAATAATTATATTCGGTCTGGCTAAAGGTTGGTGTAATAGTAAGTTCCTTTGCATTCATATCCAGTACCTTTAAACTCTTCAGACGATTGTTCGGATTAAACTTCGTCGTCGGCCGCGGCGCAGGCTGTGACGGCATATTCAGATAAACCGGTATAGAAAATACAATCGGGGTATCCGTCATATTGAGATACGCGGCGCTCACCTTCCGTCCCTCCGCCCAGGGTGCCTCTACATTAGTCATATATTGATGGTAGTAGGTAGACTTCGGGGTAACATTAAACTTCTGCAGGTAGATCGTATCCTGCCCGCGGTTGATATAACCGTTCCCCAGAAAATAAGAGCCTCCCACGATGGCACGGTAAGGGTTGGTCCATGGTATCATATAGAGCGCATTGGTAGCTGCATTGGTCGTGCCATTCTTAGCAAATTTCAATCCATTTTTAATGGCACCGCCGCCGGCACTATCATTCGCTCCAATATTATAGAAATTATAGTACCCTTCATAACCCGGATAGGTTCCGGATACGCTGCCGCTTAGGGTATAGGGTCCGGTTACGACTTCCTGCTTTACTCTGGAAGCCAAATGATATGGGCTTACCCCGGAATATTTTGCGGCTTCCAGGAACGTCTCTCCATAGGAATAACTCCTTTGCATGCCGCTCTCATCCAGAAAGGAATAATATGCATTCGACATTGCGGTACCTTTTAAAATACTTTCTATTCCTGTAATATTCTGATAATTCTCCTGATATTTCAGCAGTTCGAACTGGAAAATGCACTCTGTTGTAAGGAAGTTTCTTGGATCCATATAGTATTCAATCGCTTCCTTGGATGCCGTTACCCAGGTGGAACCGTCAAAGACAATAAACGTATCGTTCTTCCAGTTATAGGCTCCCTCCATTAAGGATTTCCATTCAACACTCTTATTGTTCGGTATTAAATTTCGAGCCGGTACATTTTCTTCCGCGATTACAGTATCCCAATACAGACCCGTATGGTATGCTTTGAAAATCCAGTTTGGATATTGTGCGTGCAATTGCCGGAGAGATGCCTTGTAGCTTTCCGGAAAATTCTCCAACGCCAGCTGAACCTCAAAATCAAGGTTCGCCGGATCTCCGGTAATCGGCGTCGGGGTCGGCGTAACTGTGCCACCCGGGATCGTAACACTGTCGTCGGATACCGGCCGCTCCTCTCCGATATAGATGTATTCCGCCCGAACGAATCCGCTTAGAATCTGATAATTATAGGAAAAGGTTATCTTATACCAAACCACATTATCAACGGATACATCACCGGTTACGGTTACCTTTTGCCCGTTATTTATTACCACGATTTCATTCTTGTTGTCCAACAGCATATTCTGGCTGGCCAATATATTATCCATGACATTCAGATAAATTGTATTGCACACATAGCCGTTCAGCGGGGAGGTAATATTACGACGGATTTCCACATTCGCGACGGTCAGGATATCATCTGCAGGTGCTTCCGTAGGTGTCGGTGCCTTCGTCGGCGTAGGTGTCGGTGCCTTTGTCGGTTCCGGCGTCGGTGTGGGTGCCTTCGTTGGCTTCGGCGCCGGCGTTGGTGTCACAGAAGCTTCCGGTTTCTTCGTCGGCGTAGGTGCCTCCGTAGGTGTCGGCGCTTTTGTCGGTTTGTTGGTTGGCTTTGGTGTCGGTGTCGGAGCCTTTGTCGGTTCCTTCACCGTTTTACGAAATAAGATCTGACTTGCCGGGGCGTATCCAGTCTTCTTTTTATCCTCAGATGTAAAGGTAAACTTATACCACTTTTCCTTTCCGACAATTTTTTCGCCAACTATGGATACGTTCTTTCCCTTTTTTAAGGATATGATGTTGCCTGCCTTATTTTTCAGGTAGGAGGCCTTACTGCCGGCAGAGGAACGAATCTTTGCCTTGCTGACTCCAACCTCACCTTTGATTGCCTTCGTATAATCCGGCTCAATATACAGGCTCAATACGTATCCGGAAATCGTCTGTTTCCCATCCGAAAAAGTAACTGCATACCATTTTTCCGAATCGCTGAGAGCCTCATTTATAACAGTAACGCTCTGTCCCGTCACAAGACCGCCGACCTTAGGGTAGGTGGTCCCCGGACCACTGCGGACATTTAACGAGTTTGCTTTTACCTTACCCTTAACCGTAACCTTTTTTACAATCTCTCCCGAATCCGCGGTGCCCGGTGTCGGGGTCACCGTTGGCTTCGGTGTTGGTTTCGGTGTGGGCTTCGGCGTCGGTTTTGGTGTGGACTTCGGTGTCTCTTTCACTTTAACAAAATCACTATGTACATAACCTTTTACTGTTTTGCCATTAAATTTCAGAGAAACATAATACCAATCCCCATCTTCCTTTAGAATGGTAACGGTTTCTCCCTTTGTTAGATATACATCCGCTCCGGACAGCTGAACCTTGTCGGATGCCGTGGACGGTTTCGACCTCACATTGAGTGAATTGGCCGTAATCGTTCCGGTCTGTGAAGCTTTCACCTTAATCTCAGGCAATCCCCGCGGAAGGATCAGGCACAATAAGAGTAAAAAGATTAGCATTTTATTTAAATACGTTTTTTTCAAGTAAATACCCCTTTCCATGACAAAGCAGACATGTAAGATATACAAATTCGTCCAATTCCAGACATAACTGATAAATTCTTGCTTTATAATAATGGGGAACTATGGCACTTCTGTGGCATTTTCTTCTTTTTCTGCCGGAATATGCGGGATCTGGATATTCTATGATTTGAGGGTCAGAAGCCAATTTATGAAATTAACTTCAACAATTTGCACAAAATAAAAGAAGCGTCCTACACTCGCCTATAATTACCCAGCGAAATGTAATACGCTTCCGGTTATTTTATCATTTAATATGCTTCGTCGATTGCTTTGCCGATGTCGGTCCGCATGTATTTATTTTTGAAATCTACCCAGGCGGTGGCCTGGTAGGCTTTCCTGCGGGCATCCTTAAGGTCCTTGCCTTTGGCCGTTACACCAAGGACTCTGCCGCCGTTTGTTACGATGTCCGCTCCCTCTTTCCTGGTTCCGGCATGGTAGACATAATAGTCTTTCTTACCGATGAATTTATCCAGTCCGCTGATCTTATATCCCTTCTCATAATGCTCCGGATATCCTCCCGAGGCCAGAACTACACAGACAGCCGCATTCTCCTCAAACGTCAGGCAAATTTTATCCAGGCGGCCGTCGATGCATGCTTCACATACCTCCACCAGATCATTTTTCATTCTCGGAAGCACCACCTGCGCCTCGGGATCTCCAAAGCGGGCATTGTATTCCAATACCTTCGGGCCATCCTTCGTAAGCATTAATCCCACAAAGAGGACACCGGCAAACTCCCTGCCTTCCCTCTTCATGGCATCCATCGTCGGCTGATATATTTTTTCCATGCAGTAAGCATCGATTTCCTTCGTATAGAAGGGGCTCGGGGAAAATGTTCCCATTCCGCCGGTATTTAATCCCTTATCCCCATCCTTTGCGCGTTTATGATCCTGCGCACTGGTCATTGGTACAATCCTGGTTCCATCGCAAAAGGCAAGCACGGACACCTCCCGGCCAGTCATAAATTCTTCCACCACCAGGCAGTCTCCGGCCGATCCGAACTGCTTGTCCTCCATAATTAACTTTACTCCATCTACCGCTTCCTGATAATCGGCACAGATCAGTACCCCTTTCCCAAGCGCCAGCCCATCCGCTTTCAGAACAATCGGATACCTGCTTGTCTTAAGATATTCTATCGCAGCTGCCGGGTTATCAAAGATCTCGTAGGCCGCAGAGGGTATCCCATATTTCTTCATCAGATTCTTCGAAAAAGCTTTGGATCCTTCGATAATAGCTGCATTTTTCCTGGGTCCGAAGATGCGAAGTCCTCTCTTTTCAAACTCATCGACAATTCCCGCTACCAGAGGGTCATCCATTCCGACGATCGTCAGATCAATGGAGCGTTCTTCTGCAAAATCAGCCAGTCCTGTTAAATCATTCGCTTCGATATCTACGCATTCCGCCTCTTCGGCAATTCCTGCATTTCCGGGAGCACAATAAATCCTGGAGACTCTTGGACTCATGGAAACCTTTTTTACAATAGCATGCTCCCGTCCGCCGCTGCCGACTACTAAAACCTTCATATCCCTGTACTACCTCCGTCCTATGAAGCCAAACCAACTATCATTTCTTTATCCTCACAATATTATTCTCTATGGTAACCTTATCCTCGGAAATCAGGCGCACAGCCTCCGGCAGAAGAATCCATTCTGCCTCTTCCATAACTCTTCTCTGCAGGCTCTCAGGCGTATCCCCTTCCTGCACCTCTACAGCTTTTTGAAGGATAATCGGGCCGGTATCTGTCCCTTCATCTACGAAATGAACCGTTGCTCCGGTTACTTTGACCCCGCGGTTTAGAACTGCCCTATGCACCTTCAAACCATAGTAGCCTTCCCCGCAGAACGCAGGAATCAGAGAAGGGTGCACATTGATGATCCGATTCTTATATTTCTTCACAAGACTTTCCGGAAGGATATAAAGGTACCCGGCAAGAACAATCAGATCAATGTTGTTCTGCTCCAGCACTTCGGTTAATGCCTGCGCAAACTGCCCAGAATCCGCGTATTCTTTGGGACTTATCACAATTGCTTTTATTCCGTGATTTCCGGCGCGTTCCAAAGCATAGGCATCCTTCCTGCTGCTGATAACTACCGCAACCTCCGCCTCCGGAAGCTTCTTCTGTTCAATTTGATCGATCAGCGCCTGCAGGTTAGTTCCGCCGCCCGATACAAGTACAGCAAGCCTTAACATAAGCGGACTCCCTTCGTTCCTTCCTTGATTTCCCCAACAAGGTAAGCCTTCTCGCCCATCTCTCGAAGCGTACGGACCGCTCTGTCGGCATCCTGATGATCTACGGCAATTACCATACCAAGTCCCATATTAAAGGTATTATACATCATCTGCTCCTCAATATTACCATCCCTTGCCAGCATTTCAAAAATAGGCGGAATTTCATAGCTGTCCTTTTGAATCACTGCGCATACTCCCTCCGGAAGCATCCGCGGAATATTTTCGTAAAAACCTCCTCCGGTAATATGGCTGCAGGCTTTGATTCCTATCTTTTTCTCTTTTAAGCTCTGCAATGCTTTTACATATATTTTAGTCGGAGTAAGCAGAGTCTCCCCTAACGTAGCTCCCAATGCTTCATAGTAAGTATCAAGCGTCTCTCGCCGCATGCGAAATACCTTGCGGACCAGGGAGTAGCCATTGCTGTGAATTCCGGAAGAACCGATGCCGATTAAGACATCCCCTTTCCTGACCTCTGCCCCAGTAATCAGTTTTTTACGGTCTACAATTCCAACTGCAAATCCTGCCAGGTCATACTCTTCCTCCGGATAAAAACCGGGCATCTCCGCGGTCTCACCACCGATCAAAGCGGCTCCTGCCTGAATGCAGCCCTCTGCTACTCCTTTTACAATTGCGGCGATCTTCTCGGGTTCATTCTTACCGCAGGCAATATAATCAAGAAAGAACAGAGGCTCTCCGCCGGCACAAGCGATATCATTTACACACATAGCTACACAATCGATTCCAATGGTATCGTGCTTATCCAGAAGAAATGCAATCTTTAGCTTCGTACCGACACCATCCGTACCGGATACCAAGGTTGGCTGCTCCATATCCTTAAAAGCCTCCAAAGAGAATGCTCCGGAGAAACCGCCAATTCCGGACAATACCTCTTTACGCATGGTTTTCTTGATATGCTCTTTCATAAGATCTACTGCCTTATATCCTGCTTCAATATCCACACCGGCCGACTTATAATCCATAAAAAATACCTCCTAATTCTATCATAACTGCTCTCGCCATGAACTAATCTGACTCTTTGATTTGAGTGTCATAAGTCACATAAAAACCATGAACATGAATAGGATCGCATATATATTCATACCAAAATCTTAAAGTGACTTATGAACCCCTATCACAAATTCAATTTTCATAAAGAAATGAGGAATGTTATGAAGCCTATCCGAATACCTATCCCAGCAGTAGATTTTAAGCCCCCGGTTTACCATTGCCATCGGGCTGTAAAGCCTTTTCTTTTAGATGGAAGACTTGACAAGCCCTTTTGGGAGGATGCACCGTTCACCAGTGCTTTCTTGGACATTGAGGGCGAGCACATGCCCGTCCCGCGCTTTCTGACCCGTGCTAAGATGCTTTGGGATGACGAGAACTTATATTTTGGTGCCCAGCTGGACGGCAATGAAATCTGGGGGCATGTCAGCGAACGGGACGATGTGATCTTTCAGGACAACGATTTTGAAATTTTTATCGACCCGGATTCCGATACCCAGCGGTATTATGAATTTGAAATGAATGTTCTGAATACAATATGGGATTTATTTCTGCCCGCAGCGTACCGAGATAGCGGCGGTGCCCTTAACGGTTACGATATCAAGGGGCTGCGCACCGCCGTGTATGTTGACGGTACGGTCAATGATCCTTCCGCTTCCAACCGGTACTGGTCGGTGGAGGTAGTGATTCCTTTTGCTGCTCTCACAGAATGTCTGCCGGAGAAACGAGCTCCCAGAGAGGGCGAATACTACCGGATCAATTTCTCCAGAGTCCAATGGAAAACCGATGTCAAGGACGGTAAATACCAAAAGCGAACCGATTCTTCTACCGGGCAGCTCCTTCCGGAAGATAACTGGGTGTGGGCACCAACGGGAGTGGTCAATATCCACTATCCTGAATTGTGGGGATTCGTATTCTTTACCAATACGGCGAAAACCGCCCATTCCTACACCATCCCGGAAGATGAATATCGTAAATGGGAGTTAAGAAAGCTTTATTATGCCCAGCAGATTTTTCTGGATTTGAACGGGCATTACAGTGATCACTTGGAGGAATTAACCGATATACTCGAAAAATATGCTCCCGGCAATGCCAATCACACAGTAAAGCCGCTGCCCTATCGTATCGAGACGACCTCCCACACCTTTGAAATTGCCTGCCCATCTTCCGATAAAAAGAAAGAGCTTCGGATCTATTTGAACGGAAAAATAGAAGTGAAGTAATAATGTTCATTTTATTCATGATTTCCGTGCCATAAGTCACTTTTAGATTTTTACATGAATAGTACCTTATATATATTCATTTGAAAATAATGGCATGAACTGGTATAATACAAGCAATAAAAGGATGAGATTTAACGATATATTCTCACAACTATACATTCGCACCACAGCGTGCAGATTGGGTGTAAATATGAAAAAGCCTACGTTACAAGAAATTGCAAGTGCTCTCGGCGTTTCCCGGACCACGGTTTGGAAGGTATTCAGTGGACAGAAAGGTGTTTCCGATGATCTTAGGAATAGAATTATTGTCAAAGCACAGGAAATGAATTATAAATTGCCGGAAGGCATCCGCTCTTCTCAAACCCCGGAACCCGAGCCCCCGGTAAATATTGCTCTTGCCGTATGTCGTCCGGAGACCTCTATCTTCTGGATGGACATCATTCATCAGATTGCCAAGGAACTTTCCTGTCACAATGTTAATCTGGTCTATACTTACCTGCCTTCCTTCATCAGCTGGAATTACGTGCTTCCTGCCTCTCTCACGAACGGCAATACCCACGGTATCATTATTATGAATGTATACAATGAGGAGCTTCTCCGTCTGCTGGCCGCATGCCCCATTCCTAAAGTATTCTTTGATACCGCCACGGCGGTTCCTGCAGCAGAGCTGAACGGTGACCTGCTTCTTACTGAAAATTATACCAGCATATCTAAAATCACGGAGCATTTAATCAAAAAGGGCAGGAAATCCTTTGGCTTTATTGGCGATATCAACTACGCCAAATCAAACTTTGAACGCTTTGACGGTTTCTCCAGGACCTTGCTACAGCATGGTCTGCCCGTGAATCCAGAACTGAACCTAACAAGCTCCATCGGCATTGATACATACAAAGAAGAGATTGAATCCTTTCTTGACAGACTTCCTTCTATGCCGGATGCTTTTGTCTGCGCCAGCGACTATGTAGGTTGTATCCTGATGCAGCTACTGACAAAACGTGGAATTCGGATCCCCGAGGATGTCGCTCTCTCCGGCTTTGACGCGAACCTGGAAAATCCTCTGGCGGAAAATCTGACCACAGTACAGGTATTCAATCAGGACATCGGCTTTCGCCTGGCGCTGCAGATTCTCTACCGCATTCAACATCCAAACGTTCCATTTGAAACCACCTATATTGCCACCAAGGTTATTTTACGCGGCTCTACCGGTGATCATATAAAATATGGTGATCGGTAGAGCCGCGTAAAATAACCTT
>ENA-UOOK01002736-UOOK01002736.1-fermentation-metagenome-genome-assembly--contig:-NODE-2736-length-21014-cov-3.535856_pt1 | contig 21014 bp, 18 predicted proteins | sample MGYA00245777_ERZ724023 | MGnify/ENA primary metagenome ERZ724023 (study PRJEB28704, sample SAMN03018312) | fermentation metagenome | biome: anthropogenic terrestrial biome; feature: soil; material...
CGTTATTCATATTTTGGGCTTTTTTGATACATTGCTTTGTGAACCCTTTTTTAGCGAAGATATAAAGGTAAACTTGATTATATTGAAACATTTCACTGCGTCTTAACAAGTCGTTCAATACGTTTGTGTCCACAAGGGAATTAGTCCACTTACATTCGCCTAAAATAGCATTATCGCCTTCGAATGCCATTAAATCTATTTCTTCCTGGCATTTTAATTTAGGATTATTTCCCCACCATCGACCGATGTTTCCAAAGAAAAACGGGGCAGATTTAAAATTTTGATACATATACTGCTTGCAGATTTCTTCAAAAGTAAGGCCCATAAATGAATTAAGCTGGGGCTCAATTTTAGCATTATAGACCTCTTCACCAAAACCAGATGCTATAAGGCTCATGTTTGGGAATACAAATCTATACCAAAATCTAAACATTTGATCATTAAGAAGATATATGCTCTTTTTGCTTACTTTTTCAGTAATGGGTATTTCTTTTTTTACTATGTTCAACGATATTAATGAAGATAAGTATTTAGAACATTTATTGCTTTCCATATTATTTTTTGAAGCAATTTCACTTAATTTTGATGCGCCGCCTGCTATTGAATCAATAATGCCATTATATGTAGCAGGCTCTCTCAATTCTTGTTTTAAAAGATTCGTAGGTTCCTCATAGAGTGCACCGTAATCACTTAAATATAAAGATATAATATTGTCTTTTAATGATAAATCATTATTTATCTTGCTCAAATATTCGGGTATGCCTCCGGTAATTCCATAAAATATTGCTTTTTCCTCGTTTTCATAATTTTCTATAAATGGTATGGACTCAAAATAAGTAAAGGGTTTGATTTTAAATTGAGCTGTTCGTCTTCCGTACAAAGGACTTTTGTATCCCAAAACCTGATTTTCCATAAAATTCATGGATGAGCCACATAGTATTAAAAAAAGCTTTCCATCCTTAAGATTCATATCAATGTGTGCTTGGATAACAGACGAAATTGAAGATAAATTTTCCGCTAGATATGGGTATTCATCAATTACTAAAATCAGCCGCTCTTCCTTTGAAATATTACCAATATATTCGAATGCCTTCTCCCAATCATGGAAATAGATGTTTCCCATTTTACTTCTGTCGGTTATACTTAAAACATCGTTGCTGAAATTTTGTAAGTTTATTTCACCGCTGGCTTCTCTTGCAACAAAGTAAATCGCATTTTTGTCTTTACAAAATTCTCTTATTAAAGTTGTTTTACCTATACGACGTCTACCGTAAAATACAGCAAATTCAAATTTATTGCTCATATACATGTCGTTTAATTTTTTTAACTCTCTTTCTCTGCCATAGAACATAATATTACTCCCTTCGACAGAATATCAACTCATGAGTTTGCAACTCATGAGTTGATATTATACCATGTAATAATATTTGTCAAGTAAAATATTTTAATATATTATAATTCCAAGTCCCCACATAAAAATAAATGCTAAAAAACCTATAATAGATATTTTCATACCATTTTTATAATTTTCAAATTTCTTATTACAGATAACAGAGTTAATATATATTTGGGAAATAATATCATTAAGATAATCCTCTTCGCTATATGTCGTCAACTTTTCTTTATATTGTTTGAAATTAGCGTTATTACAAATGCTACCAAAAAAGATTTTAGAATCACGTTCTAAGTCAACTTGATTATCGTCTCCACAGTTTGTATTAGCGAATAGTACCATTAATAGTTTAAAACTTCCAAAACTGAACACGGCACCCGAAACAAATAAAAAAATAAGATAAAAAACTCCACAAGTTGTATCTTCAGTTATTGCAGACTTAATTATATTTTTTAATTCATTAATTCCTTCACTAGACAGTAAAATGGTTATGATTACGCCAAAAATACCTAATATAACAGATGATTTACTATCGCAATTATTTACGAACCCTATTGTTCTATCCAAAGTGTTTAATGCCTCTTCTTTTGTTAGTGCTGATGAATTTACTACCATGCCCACTTTTAAAATCACCTCTAAAATATTTAATTAAGTTATAATTGATTATACTATCAATTTTCAATATGGACAAACCTTTTTTGACAATATTTTCTTTTTTAAATCAACCAAAGCAATGTTTCCAAAGAAAATCTGTCCTATTACACTTAAAAAGTTGTTGCTGAAATAATACGATGCTTACCACAAAACACGGGAAATTCAACTCATAAATTTGCAAAACAAAGTTTTTCAGGATGCCTACATTGTTAGGATAAAATTCTATTTTACCATTTACTGCATAACGCTATGCTTCCATACATACTTTTTGACAGTAAGGGTAAAAATGAATGAGCCTAAAAAATAAAGTAAATACTTTATATATAAAGTGTTTACTTTAAAAGATAATAAAAAATATGTTATAATAGATGATTTAATATTGACTATTATAGTATTTATGATATATAATAAAGCAAGCGTTTAACTAGGAGGGAAATATGCAATGAAAGATGATTTAAATATATTTAGCGAGGGGTATGCTGATTTAACAAAAAAACAACATGAGATATTTGAATATATTATTAATAATCCTGACGATGTTCGTTTTTTATCGCTTAAAGAATTGGCAAAACGTGCTGGGACTTCAGAGGTTTCAGTGTTAAAGGTATGTAATAAATTAGGATTTGATAATTTTGTAGGATTAAAAAAGGCTTTTCAAAATCATAATAAGCAAAATCTTTTTTCTATTAGAGAGATAGAAAAGTTAGCAAGTAAAAATCCTGCTGAGGTAGAGGCTAATAAAAAGGAATTGTTTAAAATGATTTGCATAATAGAAGAAAGAAATATGACAGATATGATCAACAGTATAGAAGGTGATTTGATTTTTAAGTGTGCACAAGAACTTTTGAAGGCAAGGGAAGTTGTTATATTCGCACATAACGCTTCTAAAACTCTTGCTGATTATTTAGCACATAGGTTGAATTATTTGCGATTGAAGACACATTCAGTTAAATTAGATGATAATGATATTGTTAAAACGGCACTAGCAAGAATGAATAATGAGGATTTTGCTGTTTTCTTTTCATTTCCTCCATATCATTATCCCACAGTTGATGTAGTAAAGTTTGTACAAATGAAAGGTGTAAAAATTGCAACAATAACTGACAACCTGGATTCACCTGCTGTTTCGGAAGGAGGATATAAATTTATTTGTAAAACAGATGCTCTGTTTTTTTATAATTCATTATCTTTACCAATGAAATTTGTGGAACTTTTAACTTCTAATATGGCAATACAGTTAGGAGAGCAGCTTGACAGGATTATTAAAGAAGAATTGTTAATTAGTAAATTTATTAATGAAAGTAATTAAAAATTATATATGGAGGACATAAAGTGATAAAACTAATCAGAAATGCTGATGTCTATACACCTGAGCATCTTGGTATACGTGATATCTTGATATGCGGTGATAAGATTGCTGCTATTGAACCTTCTCTGAAGGAATATGAGCAAGTCAGAGAAATTGAGGTAATTGATGCAAAGGGTATGCGTACATTGCCCGGATATATTGACCAGCATGTACATATTACAGGTGGCGGAGGAGAACAGGGGTTTTCATCTAAGGTTCCAGAGATTTGCTTAAGTGACATTATCAATGCAGGTGTGACTACTGTGCTTGGCATGTTAGGAACAGACAGCATTACAAGGACGTTAGAAAATGTGCTTGCTAAGGCTCGGAGCTTGGAGGGAGAAGGCATTTCAGCATATATGTTAACTGGATCATATTCTTATCCATCGATAACTATGACGGGCAGTGTCGCAAGAGATATAGTTTTAATAGATAAAGTTATTGGAGTTAAAATTGCACTTTCTGATCACCGCAGTTCAAATATATCTGAAGATGAATTTATTCGTCTTTGTTCGGAAGCACGGCTTGGCGGTATTATTTCCGGAAAACCTGGTATTACAGTTATTCATATGGGTTCAGGAAAGGTAGGCTTTAGGCATATTTATTCTTTAGTTGAGAAGTCTGATGTTCCTGTTAATAACGTTTTACCAACTCACGTGGGTCGAAGCAAGGAAGTTTTAATTGAAGCAATTAAATTTGCAAAAGATGGTGGAAACATAGATTTAACTGCTGGGCAAAGCGGTATTCCGGGAGACACAGCATCACAAGTGGCATATGCGCTAGAATGCGGCGTATCACCCGAACGTATAACTATAAGCAGTGATGGGTGTGGTAGCCAGCCTGTGTTTAATGAAGCTAAACAATGTATCGGGTTAACTTACACTTTGCCTAATGCCATTCATGAAGAAGTTAAAATAATGGTAAATGATTATGCTATACCGGTAGAGAAAGTGATTTCCTTTATTACCATCAATGTTGCAAGGATTATGGGGTTGCAGGGACGAAAAGGAGAAATTTCTATTGGTGCTGATGCAGATATAGTTATATGGGATGATAAAATGAATATAGATTATGTATTTGCTAAAGGTAATATAGCAAAAAGTGGTGAAAGGCTGCTTATTAAAGGTCGCTTTGAAAAATAAAATATTGCTATAAAAAAGGAGGATAAAAGTGAACCATTTAGGAATTAATGCAAACGATTTATATGCTATTTTGGAAGATTTTTTTCGTCCTCAAGAATGCACAGATATTTTTAAATTAGGGGTACAATATCATAACACGGACTTTATAAAAAAAATATATACCTCTACCTTTGCTTCTGTTGAGGTCATAGAGGAGGTACTGTCTAGACAAGAAAGGGATGTAATGATATTTTCTCATCACCCAGTCCCTCCAAAGACTAATGAGAACAATCCTTATCCTGAAATCCCAACAAATCTTATAAAACGCTTAAAAGATTCGCAGGTAAGTTTATTTTCGTATCATATACCTTTGGATAGGCATAACCCATATTCACCAAGTTATACTTTAGCTTTGGCTTTAGGACTGAGCCCATATGATACTTTCTATTTTCAAAATGGTGTTAAAATGGGTGAACTGTGTCAGGGAGATTATAAGGATATTGATGATATTAGTTCAGAATTGGAGCGTTTGTTTGGACATGCTGTAAAATCATATTGTTACGGTGATGCTAAAATTAAAAATAATCGTATTGCTATAATGAGTGGATGTGCAAAAAATCTTGATGCATACACTTATTTATATAAAAAGGGTGTTAATACATTTATTACAGGAGTAACAAACAAAGAAATATCTTGGGTACCGGCAATTCACGAACAGGCGAAAGCAAACGGCGTAAATTTAATTGGCGGAACTCATTATTCAACGGAGAAATTTGCACCAATTACACTCGTTCAATATTTTATCGGCTTGGGGATACCGTGTGAATTTATAGATGAAATGCCAAATATGAGTGATATATAGTGTTTATAAAGGATGGTGAATTTTATGTGGCGTTACATATTTAAAAGGATAGTTATGATTATTCCCGTACTTTTGGGAGTTACATTTGTTGTTTTTATGATATTGTCTTTAGCACCAGGCGATCCGGCTGTGTCAATTTTAGGAGATAAAGCATCAGAAGCAGATTTGGAGGCTATGCGTGAGCAGCTCGGTCTTAATGATCCGATTTTGGTGCAATATGCCCACTACTTGGGCAACATTCTTAAAGGTGACTTTGGAACATCTTATAAAAATCAGTTACCAGTTATGGAACTTGTTTTAGAGCGTTTCCCCAACACACTTTATATTGCAATGGGTGCAATTATTTTTTCATTAATATTTGGAATTCCTATCGGGATTATTTCAGCCAAGAAACAATATTCATTTATTGATAACATATCAATGGTTGGTGCGCTAATTGGTGTTTCAATGCCGGTATTTTGGATGGGCCTATTATTGGTTATAGTTTTTTCGTTAAATCTTAAGTTGCTTCCATCTTCCGGGATGGGTGAGGGATTTTTGCCTTTGCTAAAAAGCCTTATATTACCTGTTGTTGCACTGGGAAGTTATTCACTGGCTATGATTGCACGTATGACACGTTCTTCTATGTTGGAAGTAATTCGTCAGGATTATATAAGCACGGCACGTTCAAAAGGTATAAATGAGGGTCAGGTTACATATAGACATATGCTGAAGAATGCCCTTATCCCTATAATAACATCTGTTGGTCTGCAATTCGGAACTCTAATGGGTGGATCAATAATGACTGAAACAGTATTTTCATGGCCGGGTATTGGAAGGCTAATGGTTGAATCTATTAAATCACGAGACATTCCCATAGTCATGGGAAGCGTGGTGTTTTTATCTGTAGTTTTCTCACTGGTAAATCTAATTGTTGACATACTATATGCTTATGTAGATCCGCAGATCAAATCTCAATATAAGGGGAAATAATTATGGAAAATATAAAAAATAAGAAGATATCTTCTAATTTGGAAAAGGAGTCTGCTTATACTGAACGTACTTTAATGCAGGAAACATGGAGACGGTTTAAAAAGAACAAGCTTGCAATGGCAGGAATGTATTTTTTAGCTTTATTGCTTGTCTTATCAATTATTACAGTTATTATTGATGTTGCTACTAATAGGTCCATATATAATAACTATGTTATAGAACAAGATTTAGTCAACAGACTTAAAAGTCCCAGTTTAAAGAATTGGCTAGGTACTGATGAATTTGGGCGCGATATTTTCCTTAGAATTATATGGGGCACGCGCTATTCATTGTTTATGGGTGTTTTTGCTATTGGATTTGCTATGATTTTTGGAGGAGCTATAGGAGCTATTGCTGGGTTTTACGGAAAGCTTGTGGATAATACATTGATGCGCATTATGGATATTTTATTGGCAATGCCTCCGATGTTATTAGCCTTGACAGTAGTGGCGGCTTTAGGAACAAGTCTTATAAATGTTGTTATTGCTGTTGCAATATCATATATTCCTACATATGCGAGAGTACTCAGGGCTTCAGTGCTTACAGTGAAGGAAAAGGAATATGTTGAATCTGCAAGGGCTGTAGGTGCAAGTAATATGCAAATAATATTAAAATTTATAATACCAAATTCGCTTGCCCCTATTATAGTGCAAGGTACTTTGGGTGTAGCTGGCGCCATACTTACAATTGCTAGCTTATCATTTGTGGGGCTTGGTGTACAGCCTCCGCTTCCGGAGTGGGGCCTTATGCTTTCCAATGCTAGGACATATATGCGTGAAGCATGGCATATTACTATTATGCCTGGTGTCTCTATTATGCTCACCATATTATCGCTCAACCTTATGGGCGATGGGTTAAGAGATGCACTTGATCCTAAATTAAAGAACTAAGGAGGCTTGCCATATGAAAAATAGTAATATACTGGAAGTAAAAAATTTAAAAATAATATATAAAACGGATGATTCAGTAGTTGAAGCACTAAATGGTGCTAATTTAAGTATTGCCGAAGGTCAGACATTAGGGTTAGTTGGGGAAACAGGAGCCGGTAAGAGTACTCTTGCAAAGGGCATAATGGGGTTAATTCCAAATCCTCCCGGAAAAATATTGAGCGGTGAGATTTATTATCGAGGACAAGATTTATTAAAAATGCATGAAAAAGATCGAAGGAAAATTCGAGGAGCTGAAATATCAATGATTTTTCAAGACCCTATGACTTCGCTTAACCCTGTAATGACCGTTGGTAAGCAAATAGAAGAAGTATTAAGAGCACACGGTAAAGTTTCCAATAATGAAGCTAGAAAAGAAGCTGAAAACATGCTTCAAATCGTAGGCATACCGAAGGATAGATTTGATGAATACCCCCATCAGTTTTCCGGAGGAATGAAACAGAGAGTTGTCATAGCTATTGCGCTAGCGTGTAATCCAAAGCTTCTTATTGCTGATGAACCAACGACAGCCTTAGATGTAACAATTCAGCATCAGGTTTTAACACTTATGAATAATTTAAAAAGTAAGTTTAATACTTCAATGCTTATGATTACACATGATTTGGGCATTGTGGCACAAAATTGTGATTATGTTGCTATTATGTATGCAGGTGAGATAGTGGAATATGGTACATTGCATGATATATTTAAAAGCTTTAAACATCCCTATACAAAAGGACTTTTTGGTTCTATACCAAGTCTGACTGAAGATGTACAAAGACTTACTCCGATTGAAGGACAAGTTTCAGATCCTACAAGGTTACCTAAGGGATGTAAATTCCACCCACGATGCAAGTACGTAAAAGAAGCTTGTTTGGAATGGGATTCAGAGATGTTTAATGTGGATAGTGAGCATCAAGTGCGATGCCTTATGTACAATCCTGAATCAACATTAATATCGGAGGGTTAAAAATATGGAACAACAAAAAAATATACCTACATTAAGGGTTGAGCATTTAAAAAAATACTTTAAAACTAATAATGGATATCTTCATGCAGTTGATGATGTAAGTTTTGTTATAGAAAAAGGTAAAACAATGGGTATTGTAGGTGAATCAGGATGCGGCAAGTCAACACTGGGCCGTACAATTCTTCGTTTACATGAGCCAACATCAGGCAATGTATACTTCAATGGTGAAAATATATTTTCATATAATGAAACACAAATGAAAAGGGTTAGAGCAGATATGCAAATTATTTTTCAGGATCCGTATGCTTCATTAAACCCAAGAATGACGGTAAGTCAAGCGATTTCCTATCCTCTCATAGTGCAAGGAAAATTTAATAAAAGGGATAAGGAGGGCATTAATAATCGGGTACATGAATTGATGGATATGGTTGGGCTTGCAGAACGACTTGTTAATACATATCCCCATGAACTGGATGGCGGGCGACGCCAAAGAATCGGAATAGCTCGTGCATTGTCGCTTAACCCTAAATTCATAGTTTGCGATGAACCTGTTTCTGCACTGGATGTATCTATTCAGGCTCAGATTTTAAATCTAATGCAGGATTTACAAGACCAGCTTGAGCTTACATATATGTTTATTACGCATAATATGTCTGTTGTGAAGCATAATTCTGATAATATAGCAGTTATGTATCTTGGGCAAATGGTTGAACGCTGTTCTGCAAAACAGTTGTTTAAAAATCCGGTGCACCCATATACTCAAGCATTACTTTCAGCAATTCCTGTTCCAGATCCCGACTATAAGACGGAACGCATATTGCTCAAAGGTGAGCTTACATCACCAATTAATCCGAAGCCGGGATGCCGCTTTGCTAAGCGATGTATATATGTTTGCCCTGAATGTAATAAAGAAATAATTCCAACTGTTGAAGTTGAAAAAAATCATTTTGTTGCATGTATACGCGCTAAGCCTATTTAAAATAGATATATATAAAGTAATTTGGGATATGAAAAATCTAATTCATTATCCTTAATAATAAAAAAAGAGGAGATAAAAAATGAAAAAGTTTATTTGTTTATTATTAGTTTTATCTATGCTTTTTGGTATTACGGGTTGTTCGTCAGCACCTGAGGAAACGATCAAAGACTCTGAACCTATAGAAGGAGAAACGGGTTCAAGTGAAATAGACGAAACAAAGGAAGCTTCTGATACGCTGACAATCGCAGTTGCGTCAGATATTACATCTTTGGATCCTCATGTTGGCAAAGAAGTTGCAGCTGTTGTTGTAACTAACAACATTTATGCGACATTGTTAACGTTAGATGAAAACGGAGAGGTGGCTCCTTACGTTGCAGAAAGTTGGAATGTTGTTGACGATAAAACAATCGATTTCAAAATTAGGGAAGATATCACCTTCCATGATGGAAGTAAGCTTACGGCAGAGGATGTAGCATTTTCCTTAAACAGGGCAATTGAATCAAAATATATTTCATACATAATTAACTATGCATCTAATGCAGAAGTGATTGATGAATATAATGTAAGACTTCATCTTAATGCTCCGTATGTTGGTTCTTTAATTAATTTGACGGTTCCATTTACTGCTATTGTTCCAAAGGCTGTTGTAGAGGCTAACGAAAATGCATTGATAGAAAAACCTATAGGATGTGGCCCTTACGAATTTGTTGAATGGGAGCATGGGAATTACTGCAAAATAAAAGCTTATGACGGATATTTTATGGATAAGGCTAAAACTGAAAACATTATATTCCGTATAATTCCTGAAGGTGCACAAAGAACAATTGCTTTAGAAACAGGAGAAGTTGATTTGGTATATGATCTCCCAGTTAATGAACTATCTATAGTTAAAGATAATGAAAATCTTCAGCTTTATTCTACGCCGTCACTTAATACCTGGTATATCAGTATGAATAATGATAAAGAACCATTATCTGATATAAGAGTTAGACAAGCAATACGCTATTCAATCAATGCACAGGAGATAATTGACAGTATTTTATATGGAGCAGGCGAAGTAGCTAATTCTATTGTTCCTCCTGCAGCTACAGGATATGTTGAAGGTGTTCCGGCATACGAACAGGATATCGAAAAAGCAAAACAACTGTTGGCTGATGCAGGTTATCCGGATGGCCTAAATTTATCTTTAGCAGTTGCTGAAGATACAACTCGTGTAGCTGTATGTCAGGTTATTCAAAATCAACTGGCTAAAGCAGGTATTAATGTAAAAATAGATATTTATGATTCGAGTACATATTACGACCATGCAAATAAAGGTGAATTTGATTTAGCATTCTATTTCTGGATTTGTGCTGCAGGGCATGCTGACTATCAATATTATTCACTTCTTCATTCATCACAGAAAGGCCCTGGAGGTAACAGAAGTTTCTATGATAATGATAAAGCTGATGCATATATCGAGGCTGCCAGAAATACGTTGGATACTAAAGTTTCTTTAGAAAATTATAAGAAACTTGAAGAAATTGTATATGAAGAATCTCCAAATGCAATTCTTTGCTACACCAATTTAAATGTTGGAGCAAGTCGTAAGGTTGATGGATTTGTAATGCAGCCTGCAGGCTACCACAATCTTGAGACAGTAGTTGTTTATAAATAAATAAGATTAAGCTGTAAGGTTAAGTCCAGTCAATTCGTCAAGCTAAAGGTTGGTCATAGAAAGGATAATATAATGAGATTACAAAATATAACTTGGAAACAAGCACAGAATTATTTTAATAAAAATGATATGGTCATTATTGGCTTAGGAAGTTGTGAATGTCATGGGACTCACCTTCCATTAGGAACAGATGCTCTTGTTCCGGATTATATTATTAACCTAATTGAACAAAAAACAGATGTTCTAATAGCTTCCACGTTGCCTTATGGTTCTTGTGATTATTTTTCTGAATTTCCAGGCACTATAACATTGGGAACCGAATGTTTGCATCAAGTATTAGTTCGTATAGCAGAAAGCTTATTTCAGGCTGGTGCACGCAAGTTTGTAATTATCAATGGTCATGGTGGCAATATACCAGCTATTGAAATGACAGCATATGATATGAGTAAAAAAGGAGCTTCTACTGCAATTATGAATTGGTGGCAAATGGCTAAATTTTTTAATCCAAAATGGAGCGGAGGTCATGCAGGGGGCCAAGAAACAGCAGCTATAATGGCTATTGATGAAAAAATGGTTGATTGGTCAGCTTTGCGTGAGTGCAGTTTCGATGATGTAAGTGAAGATATAACATCCACAGGCCTTAAAACTGTAAAATATAAAAATGTTGAAGTAATAATGCCGCGTAATGTTGCAGACGTATCTGATAATGGCTGGATTGGATCAGACCATCCTAATACCGCAACTAAAGAATGGGGTAATGATATGCTTAACACCATTTCAGATTATATAGTTGAATTTATTAAAGCATTTAAAACTACAGAATAAGTTCAAAGGCGCAGGTACGTTTTGTTTAGAGGAGAATTGTAGTTTGCTAAGAATGGACACACTAATAGAATGCCCCATGAGCTTCATGGGGCATTAAAACTCCTTGCGGAGGTTTAAAATAATACTTACGTAACATGCTTGCTTTTATTTTCTGCCATACAGCTTTCTGTAATATTCAAGGGAATAATGGTAAAGCTCGTCCCTGGCTATTGATTCCTGTTTCGGGTCATTGTTTTCTGTCATTATCCAGCACATTACACGTCCGTTTTCGCCGAAGTGATCTACAAAGTCACGTACAGCCCTGCGTATTTCATTTTCATTCCAGTCGTTTTTGATTGACAGTGGAAACGTGAACGTCATTTTTTTGCCATATTCGTTATGCAGGAAATCAGGATCGTTAATTACAATCTGTGGTGTCCACATATCAATTCCCATTTCCAGCATCATAGGAATATATTGAATATTTTTGCCGCAGGAGTGCAGCTCGATAAATTTATCTTTGCTTTTTACGTAATCTAGAAAACGTTTGGTCGATGGCATAATTTGTTTGCGGAACATTTCATTGGAGAAAAATCCTCCTCGCTGGGTTCCCCAGTCGTCATGATATAGCACGCCGTCCACTCTTCCGTAGTGTTCGAAAACTTTCTCACAGCATTGGATTTTATAGTCTGCCATTTTCTGAAAGAATTCTTCCAGCAGCTCAGGCTCTTCATAAAAGGCCAGGAGGCTTTCCGCAAAAGGAATCATTTCGTGAAGACGTTCGAAAATACCTTCAACGCATTCATAAATATGAGGCCTGTCCGGGTCCAGCATCTTTTGAATCTTCAGGCCGTCTTCTTTAAAATCCACCAGCGATAAATCCGGCCACTGAAGTTCTTCCTTCCACTTGGAAAAATCGGATATTGTCCTTGTACCGGGTTTTGTAATCATACCTCCTGCGGACTCTACCATCATCCAGTCAACTCCCCACCAGTCATAGCCATCCACTTCTGGTACGGGATGTTCTTCAATGGCATCTGGCCAAACAGTATTCGACTCATAAAAATATGCCGGCATCCAATAAGGCTCCTGCCCCTTGACACAGCGTATGTAGTTGTCCCTGACACTTATTTCTCTTTTCTCAATAGGTTCCTTAGGCCGTTGTATTATCCATGGGAAGGTTCCGGGCATTTGCCATTCCTTTGAATAATCCCGGTTGGCCGCCACATCGATAAATTTTTTCATATAAACACCTCCAATATTATAGGCTCAAATGTCCCAAATGCTTCGAGCTTATACTTAAGCCTATACTAAAATTATACTTCGCTGCTACTTAGTGTCAATGCTGAATAATGCGGATTTATTCCTTCAATTATGTGATTTTTGACAATGTTGTTGAACCATGGGAAACCAGAAGCCACGGAAACCACGTGTTATGAAAGCAATTGCTTAAAAGATGCCTATGGTGAAATCAAGGTATTAATTTTTCTGAAACCAAGGCAGACGGGATCAACGGTATAAAAATAATTATGAATAATGTTAAAATTGATTTTTTTACTATTTTAGCGTATAATAATAATATGTTTGAGGTGTTGTAAATGAAGATATTTAGATGTTTGTTCTTCTGATTGTACCTTTGGCAATCAGAAGCAGGACAGGATTTTACTGACGAATTTTAAAAATATTTTATGGATTTTTAAAATAAGAGGTGAGCTGATTGAATAATGTAGGATTTAAAGATTTATTTTATAACAGTGATTTAATTCTTATTATTGACAAAAATGGTAAGGTTTTATATTATGATGACTATGATGATAATTTAAATATGTTAAAGAAGGAAAACGTCATGGGAAGGTCTATTTATGAATTGTATCCTTTTTTTACGAGAAAAGATTTTACTGTATTTAGAGCTATGGATAAAAAGGAGCCAATTTTAAACGAATATCAAAGCTTTACTGTTGATGGTATTAAAAGAAATTGTCTCAATAATGCCTTTCCTCTAATAAATGAAACGGGTGTCATAGGCGGAATAATTATATCTGTGGAATTATCAAATAATTCTACAAAAAAGAAAATTAAGAAGAAATCTACTTCACGGTATGATTTTGATGATATAATTACGGTAAATAAAAAATTTAAGCATAGTTTAGAAGTATTAAAAAAGGTTTCTAAAAATGAATCTAATGTTCTTATAACGGGAGACACTGGTACAGGAAAGGAATTAGTAGCACATTCAATACACAGTAATAGTAATAGGAGAAATAACCCATTTGTAATACAAAACTGTGCTGCTATACCCAGCTCAATTATGGAGAGTATTCTTTTTGGAACATCAAAGGGGAGTTTTACAGGTGCAATCGATAAAGAAGGGGTGTTCGAATCAGCAAATGGGGGTACTATTTTCCTTGATGAAATAAACTCAATTCCATATGATTTGCAAAGTAAACTGTTGCGAACTTTAGAAAATAAAAGTGTTATGAGGATTGGTGAAAATATAGAAAGAGACATAGATATAAGAATAATTGCATCTACTAATGAGGATTTATTTAAAAAGGTTGAAAAGGGTGAATTTAGGGCGGACTTATTCTATAGATTGAATGTCATAAGTTTTAACATTCCTCCATTAAAAGAACGAAAAGATGATATAGAAGTTTTAGCAGATTATTATATTAAACAGTATAATTCGCTTTTAAATAAAAATATTGCGGGTGTGTCTGATGAAGCAATGCAAATTCTTATAAATCATGAGTGGAAAGGAAATGTAAGAGAACTGAAAAATGTAATTGAATATGCATTAAATTTTACTGAGAAAGAAGTTATAGAAAAATATAATCTTCCACAATATCTCTTAGAACCGATTCATAAAGTCAAAGAAGAATTTTCGCCAGACAAATCATTATCATCTATGATTGAAATTTATGAATGTAAATTAATTAAAGATGCTCTGGAGACATGTAAATATAATATCTATAAAACATCAGAATTATTGAATATACCAAGACAAACGTTATACTATAAACTTAAAAAATACAATCTAAAATAATATTTTTATGAAAATTGGTCACTATATTTATTAGACCAATTTTTTTATGTCTTAAATTTAGGGAAATTAAACGTTATCTTTTTTGGCATGATTTATGCTACATAAGTATATAGGCAATTGGTTGTGAACGTCAATTAGTTTTTTACGATTTTTGACAAATAAACAATAAACTAAGAAGGAGGAAACAATGGTTGTTCAACAATTGATTAATGGTTTGACTATAGGTTCTATATATGGAATGGTTGCTTTAGGATATACTTTAGCCTATGGAATTTTAGGCCTTATAAATTTCGCTCATGGAGATGTTTATATGGTTGGTGCTTTTGTAGCATATTTTTGCATTTCAGTTTTAAAACTAAATATAATTATTTCACTTATTATATCCTTAGTGTTTTCTGGAATTTTAGGAGCTTTAATTGAATTTACAGCTTTCAGGTCAATCAGACACGGCTCAAGAAGTTCACAGTTAATTAGTGCAATAGGTGTTTCAATTATTCTACAAAACACAGTAATGCTTTCTATGGGTTCTGACACAAAATCCTTCCCACAGATAGTAAATACCACTGCTTATGAATTTTCAAATATAACAATATCTTCTACGCAAATTTTAATTATGGTGGTTTCCGTAATTTTTATGATTATGTTATATTTTCTGATTTACAGAACACGAGTAGGAATATCCATGAGATCAACAGCACAGGATTCAGCTATGAGCAGCCTAATGGGAATAAATGTAAATAGGGTTATTTCAATTACATTTTCTGTAGGAGCTGTGTTTGGAGCAGCTGCAGGAGTACTTGTAGGGATATACTATAATTCCATAGTATTTAATATGGGTTCATCCATGGGAATTAAAGCCTTTGTAGCAGCTGTTTTAGGTGGTATTGGCAACATACCGGGAGCCATGTTAGGTGGATTAGTCTTAGGCTTGGCAGAAAGTTTAGGTGCTACTTTAATATCTGCAAAATACAAAGATGCATTTTCTTTCATTATATTAATATTAGTTCTGCTTTTTAAGCCTACAGGTTTATTTGGTAAGAGAGAAATAGAGAAAGTGTAGGTGAGTTTTTTGGATAAAATTAAAAATACTTTAGGTAGCTTAAATACTAAATTAGTATTTGCGTTGTTTTTGTTAATAATTATTATATTTCCGATAGTGATTGACAATAATTATATACTTCATATTTTAATACTTCTTGGTGTTTATGTAGTGTTAGGTACAAGTTTAAATGTAGTAGCTGGAGTTATGGGGGAATTAGATTTAGGGCACGCTGCATTCTTTGGTATTGGAGCTTATGCATCGAGTCTTTTTGTAATGAATGTATTTGATAATTTTTGGGTAGGAATAATACTGGCAGGATTTATTTCATTCTTATTTGGATTGTTATTAGGAATACCTTCCTTAAGAATTCGTGGGGATTATTTAGCTATAGTTACTTTAGGATTTAATGAGATAGTGCGTTATATGCTTCTAAACATGCAAGGCATTACTAACGGTCCAATGGGTATAAAGGGAATTTCATCCCCTACAATATTTGGCTATACATTAAATACTAAACAACAAATGTTTTATCTTATATGGATTTTAGTTGTGGTTACCTGCGTGGTAATGAACCGGATAACGAATTCAAGATTTGGCCGAACTTTGGTTGCAATAAGGGAAGATGAAATAGCAGCAACTTCTCTTGGCATTAATACAGGGAAATATGAAATTTGGGCATTTGCAATAACAGCTGCATTTGCAGGTTTTGCAGGAAGCTTTTTTGCACATTATATGAACTTTATTAACCCTAATAATTTTACTACCAATGAATCTATACTTATATTGTGTATGATTACAGTTGGAGGAAGGGGAAGCTTAATAGGTTCAGTTATAGGGGTTACCATATTGTTTTTACTGCCGGAAATACTAAGACCGATCGCAGATTACAGAATGCTGATATATGGTATATTGCTGGTTGTCATGATGATATATAAACCAAAAGGTTTTTGGCCAGAAAAAAGAATTCCATCAAGAATAACAAAATTAGCAAAAGAGTAAGGAGGTAACAACGTGGATATTTTAAAATTAGATGGAATAAGTAAATATTTCATAGGACTTAAGGCTGTAGAAAATGTTTCGCTTGACATAAAACAAGGTGAAATATTTAGTATAATAGGTCCTAATGGTGCAGGAAAAACTACTTTGTTCAATATTATATCTGGTCATTATTCACCTACAAGCGGCAAGAAGTATTTTGAGGGGAAGGATATCACCAAGCTTAGAGATTTTGAAGTTGCTGAAAGTGGAATAACAAGAACATTCCAAAACATCAGGTTATTTTCAAATTTAACAGTGCTTGAGAATGTTTTAATTGGTTTACACATTAAGCTAAAATCCAGTATATTAGACTGCATTTTAAGAAACAAAAAAAATATTAAAGAAGAAGATGATTCTTATGATGAAGCTATGTATCTATTAGATACTATTGGATTGAAAGATAAGGCATTTGAACAGGCTAAAAATCTTTCATACGGTGAGCAAAGAAAATTAGAGATAATCAGAGCCTTAGCATCCAAGCCAAAGCTGTTGTTATTAGATGAGCCAACAGCGGGTATGAATAATTTTGAGGCTAAAGAAGTAGTTGATTTTATAAAAGAGTTGAATAATACCGGTCTTACTATTCTTTTAATAGAGCACAACATGAGAGTGGTAATGGGGGTATCTAATAATATATTAGTTTTAAACCATGGTGAAAAAATTGCTCATGGAACAGCTTCCGAAATACAAAAAAACGAGTTAGTTATAGAAGCTTATTTAGGAAGGAGCAAAAAATGATTAAGATAGAGAATTTAACTGTTAAATATGGTGGAATTACGGCTGTCAGGAATGTTTCATTTGAAGTCGAAGAGGGGAAAATAATTGCTTTGATAGGTAATAACGGTGCTGGGAAAACAAGCACATTAAAGACTATTTCTGGTTTAATTAATCCTACGGAAGGTCATATTTTCTTTGAAGGAAATGAAATTACAGGTATGAAACCACATGAAATTGCTAAAAAACGCATAATACATGTTCCGGAAGGTAGGCATATTTTTCCTAACCTGACTGTTAAGGAAAATCTTATTATGAGTTTTTCCTCAAGAGATATAACAAAAGATAAATTTAATGAAGAAATGAATAATGCTTTACAAAGGTTTAAAGTGTTAAAAGAAAGAGAAAATCAATTGGCCGGAACGCTAAGTGGCGGAGAACAACAAATGTTGGCAATAGTTAGAGGTATGCTACAAGGACCTAAATTATTAATGCTAGATGAGCCCTCGATGGGGTTAGCACCGCTTGTTGTTGAAGAGGTATTTGAAATTATTAAAAGCATTAATAATAACGGGACAACTGTTTTGCTTGTTGAACAAAATGCTCAGGTTGCTCTTTCAGCGGCTGATTATGGTTATGTTATGGAAGTAGGAGAAATCATTTTACACGATGATGCAAAAGCTTTGTTAGCAAATCCACAGGTTAAGAAAATTTATTTAGGTGAAAATGATGATTAATATCATTTTTATATATTAAAAGATTAAAACAATAGGAGGAATAAATGAAAAAAGGTTTAATTTTTATTATGATTTTGGCTGTATTAATTTCAGCTATGACAGGATGCAGTTCTTCTGTAACTGAGGATACAGACACTATAAAAATTGGTGTTGCTTCTCCATATACAGGTGATTATGCACAATTTGGCGATTATACAAAAGATGGTGTAGAATTGGCTGTTGAAGAAATAAATAAAGCCGGCGGAGTATTAGGTAAACCAATACAAATAGTTTATGGTGATGATAAGGGAGATTCAAAAGAAGCGGTGAGTGTAGCTCAGAAATTTGCTAGTGACAAAGGTATTGTAGGAATAATCGGACACTTTTTCAGTGGTGCGACCTTAGCAGCTGGACCTATTTATCAGCAGAATGAAATTCCAACAATAGCCGTTGCTTCTACCAATCCTGATGTTGCGGATATTGGCGATTATGTTTTTAGGATTAATGTTGGCGATAATTATCAAGGTTCACAATTAGCTCAATTATTGAAAGACAAAGGTTATAATAAAGTTTCTGTAATATATGATAACAGCGATTATGGTAAAGGAGTATCAGATGTCTTTACACAAAGTTTTACAGAAATAGGTGGAGAAGTATTATTAAATGAATCATACCTTGGAGGTCAGGATAAAGACTTTTCACTTATACTTACAAAAGTAAAAAATACTGATACTGAAGTAATAATTTTAGTTAGTTACTATACAGAGGCTTCACTGATTATTCAACAGGCAAGAAACATAGGTATTGATGTTCCTTTCTATGCAAGTGATAGCTTGTACACTGATGACTTCCTGACACTTGCCGGTGATGCAGCAAATGGAACGCATGTTGTATGTTATTTCCATGAATCTGATCCAAGTGAGGCGGCACAGGAATTTGTAAAGAAATTTGAGAGTAAATATAACAAGAAAGTGGATTCGTGGTCACCATATGCTTATGATGCAATGTATGTAATGGCAGATGCAATAAACAGAGCCGGTACAACAGATGGTCCGGCAGTAAGAGACGCAATCGCAGCTACTACAGATTTTCAAGGTGCAACCGGTGTTACAAATTTTGAGGGAGCAAGAGAACCTGTAGGGAAGGACGTTGTTATTTTGGTTGTTGAAAATGGTCAGTATGTAGTAGAAAAATAAATAAGAGAGAAGGATTGAAGTGAAAGTTAAGTATAAGAATAAGTTTGGTTTAATGGGAATGTCATATGATACTTCAACATCTAAAGGGTATCCAGGAGCGAGATATGCTCCTGAACAAATAAGAAAGTCTCTGCAATGGATAATGAACAGAGTTGAAGATGGTATGCTGTTTGATGTTGAAGCAAATCGACTAATTGATTTATCTAAATTTGAAATAAAGGATTTTGGTGATACGAATCAGATTAGCAGATATGATAATAAAAAAGCACTGGATGAAATAAAAAGTAACATAGATAAAATATATGAAGCAGGATATTCACCAATACTTTTAGGAGGAGATCATTCTACAGGCTGGCCTGGAATAAAAGCACTTTACGATAATACAAAGGGCAACATCGGTATTATTCATGTAGATGCACATTTAGATCTTGTTAAAGATTCGCCTATTCAAGGTCTATATTCCGGTAGCAGTCAAATGAGAAGGGCATCAGAACTAGATAGGATAGATGCCAAAAATTTTGTTCAAATTGGAATGAGAAGCTACAATTCTCCTGAGCACTATCACTTTATAAAGGATAGCAATATTACTTTAATACCTGCTAACCAGGTTTTTGAGACAAGTATAGAAGAGGTAGCTAAAAAAGCAATAGAAGTAGCATCAAATGGTACTGATCACATATATATGTCAATTGATATTGATGTATTGGATAGTGCATTTGCACCTGGTTCAGGCGCTAATGAGCCGGGCGGTTTTACAAGTTACCAGCTGTTTAAACTTGCAAAGCTTGTTGCACCTTATATTGATGCACTTGACATAGTTGAAGTAAATCCAATGACAGATTATAACAACATGACCAGCATAGTAGCTTCAAAGTTGTTGTATGACTATGTTATTTCAAATTATTATTTTATGGAAGACAATAAATAGAAAATTAACAGGATTCAGAAGAAGAGTCTAGTCTATATAATTAAAGAGGATTCTGAAAGGGGTGGAGAAGGTTGTTCCTTCTCCACTACCATCCTACACCTATACCGAATATACCCATTGTTATAAATCGTATTATTATGGGTGCTATCAAAACATTTGAAATAGAAATTAGTATTCCGCCTTTTAATAACTGTCCTAATGTTGCGTAACCTGTTCCTATGGATAGTGCGTTTGTAGCTCTTTCGGGCAAGCTTATATTAAGCTGTGCAACACAGGTAACAACAAATAGTGTCATTGGTATATTCAGACCCATTCCTGTTGCAACTGCGTGGGATAAGGGAAGTGCTGCAAACATATTTACGCCGAAATTACTTAAGAAGTTTGTTAATGCTCCTATTATGTATACACCTGCAATTCCTTCAATACCATGTACCTTAGATATCATTGATGCAAGATATTCGGTTACACCTGTAGGAGTAAGAAGGCTGCCGACTGTTAAAAATCCGCCTATCATAAATACGGTTCCTATATCGATATCTTTCTTTGCGTCTGCCCAGGTATAGAGAAATTTATCCTTTCCAACCGGAACTATGAACATTAAGAAAGCAACAA
>ENA-UOOK01002737-UOOK01002737.1-fermentation-metagenome-genome-assembly--contig:-NODE-2737-length-21005-cov-61.277995_pt1 | contig 21005 bp, 11 predicted proteins | sample MGYA00245777_ERZ724023 | MGnify/ENA primary metagenome ERZ724023 (study PRJEB28704, sample SAMN03018312) | fermentation metagenome | biome: anthropogenic terrestrial biome; feature: soil...
GAGAAAAATAATTATATGTCTAACAAAATGTGTCAACTTTTCTTAGGACGCGACATCAACTTTTAACTTTCGACTTTCAATTTTTATCTTTTAACTGATTTTTTTTTAACATTCAACTGAAATTGCTTATTTTTGCACAATTTGAAAATTTTAGTTTATGAAAGAAATACCTGCGAAATACGAAGCTAGGGATATAGAGAAAAAATGGTATCAATACTGGGTAGATAATAATTATTTTCATTCCGAACCCGATGATAGAGAGCCTTATGTAAATGTTATTCCACCACCAAATGTAACAGGAGTTTTGCATATGGGACATATGTTGAATAATACTATTCAAGATGTTTTGGTGCGTAGAGCTAGAATGTTAGGAAAAAATGCTGTTTGGGTTCCAGGAACTGACCATGCATCTATTGCTACAGAAGCAAAAGTGGTGGCAAAACTAAAGTCAGAAGGAATAGATAAAAACACTCTATCTCGCGAAGAATTTTTAGAACATGCTTGGGATTGGACTGAAAAACACGGAGGTATAATTCTTGAACAATTAAAAAAACTTGGTGCTTCTTGCGATTGGGATAGAACTTGTTTCACTATGGACGCAACTCGTTCAAAATCTGTAATTAGAGTTTTTGTAGATTTGTACGAAAAAGGCTTGATTTACCGTGGAGTTAGAATGGTAAACTGGGATACAGAAGCAAAAACCGCAGTTTCTGACGAAGAAGTTATCTATACAGAAGAAAATTCAAAACTTTATTATGTAAAATATAAAATTCAAGGCGAAGATAATTACTTAGTTGTTGCAACTACTCGTCCTGAAACTATTCTGGGAGATACCGCCGTTTGCGTAAATCCTGATGACCCTCGTTTTAAACATTTGAAAGGCAAAAAGGTAATTGTTCCAATGTTGGATAGGGTAGTGCCAGTGATTTTTGATTCTTATGTTGATATGGAATTTGGAACAGGCTGCCTAAAAATTACACCTGCTCACGATATTAACGACTACCAAATTGGAATTGACCATAATTTAGATTTTATCGACATTTTTAATGATGATGGAACTTTAAATCAAGCAGCTGAATTGTTTGTGGGTGAAGATAGATTTGTTGCTCGTGAACTTGCGGTTAAAAAATTAAAAGAGCTTAGTTTATTAGAAAAAATAGAAGATTATACAAATAAAGTAGGACGTTCTGAGCGTACAAATTCAGTAATTGAACCAAAACTTTCTATGCAATGGTTTTTGAAAATGGAAGATTTGGTAAAGCCTGCAATTAAAGCTGTTGAAGATGGCGAAATAAATATTATTCCTGCAAAATTTAAAAATGTTTACCGCCATTGGATGGACAATGTAAGAGATTGGTGTATTAGTCGTCAATTGTGGTGGGGACATAGAATTCCTGCTTATTATTTGCCAAATTCCAACGAGTTTGTAGTTGCTGAAAGCGATTCAGAAGCTTTGAAAAAAGCTATTGAAAAAACAGCTAATGCAAATTTAAAAATTTCAGATTTACGTCAAGATGACGATGTGCTTGATACTTGGTTTTCTTCTTGGTTGTGGCCCATTTCGGTTTTTGATGGAATTTTAAATCCCGAAAATCCAGAGTTCAAATATTATTATCCAACAAATGACCTTGTTACAGCACCTGAAATTTTGTTTTTCTGGGTTGCTAGAATGATAATTGCAGGTTATGAATACGCTGGACAAAAACCATTTACTAATGTTTATCTTCATGGAATTGTTAGGGATAGTCTTCGCAGAAAAATGTCAAAATCTTTGGGAAATTCTCCCGACCCACTTGATTTAATTGATAAATATGGTGCTGACGGAGTGAGAGTTGGTATGTTGCTTTGTGCTCCTGCTGGTGGCGACTTGCTTTATGATGATTCTCTTCCAGAACAAGGACGTAATTTTGCAAATAAAATTTGGAATGCTTTTAGATTAGTGAAAAATTGGAAAACAGACGCAAATATTCCTCAACCCGAACATTCTAAAATAGCTGTAGAATGGTTAGATGCAAAAATTAGTGAAGCTACAACTATTCTGAACAAACAATTTGATGATTTTCGTCTATCAGAAGCATTAATGACTGTTTATAAATTATTCTGGGATGATTTTTCGGCTTGGTATCTCGAAATTATTAAACCTGAATACGAAAAACCAATTGATGTAAAAACTTATAATCAAACTTTAGAATATTTTAAAAGCTTAGTTTTATTGATTTCACCTTTTATGCCATTTATAACCGAAGAATTATGGCAATTTTTGAAAAACGAAAATGATGTAGAATCAATAGTTATAGCAAAATGGCTCCCTGAAAAGAAAGGCAACCACAAACTAATTGATGAATTTAATGTTTGTGCTGATGTTGTTGCAAATATTAGAACTATTCGTCAAGAAAGAAATATTCCACAAAAAGAACAACTTAAATTACAAATAATTAGCCATGATAATTACTCTAAGAATTTTGATTCAGTAATTCAAAAATTGGTAAATCTTGAGTCTATTTCTTTTGTTGACAAAAAACCTGAAATGGCTGTGGGCTTTATTGTTAGAACACAAGAATATTTCATTCTTTTAGATGATATGATTGACAAGGAAGCAGAAATTGAAAAATTAGAAAAAGAATTAAAATATGCTGAAGGTTTCTTGATGTCTGTGAATAAGAAATTATCTAACGAAAAATTTGTAGCAAATGCACCAGAAAAAGTAATTGCTATGGAACGCAAAAAACTATCTGATGCAGAAGCTAAAATTTCTATTCTAAAAGAACAAATTGAAATTTTGAAAAAATAAAAATCTTTTTGCAAATCCGAGCGAGTGGAACAATTGTGTCGCCCTTGCGGGCGAGTGGACTGGGGAGTGTCTTCTACCGTAGGTTGCACCTACGGTTAATCACATGTTGTCCTAACGGACAAACCTTTGAGAGGCTTATGTTGTCCTTAAGACAACTAATATCAGAGCGAGCTGGATTAAGTGAAGAAATCCGAGCGAGCGAGGAAGTGGACTTTCGATTATTTTATAACTAAAGTGTAATTTGTACTTCTTCCGCCTTGTTTTTCTTGTTGTAAAATGCCTTTTTTTATCAGGTCTTTAATGTCTCGCAAAGCAGTGTCTGAAGATGTTTTTGTGATTTTTGCCCATTTTGACGAAGTTAGTTTTCCATAGAAATTGTCAAACAATTTGTTTATCATTAAACGTTGTCGCTCATTGATTGGAGTTGCTTTGTGTTTTTCCCAAAATTCTGCTTTTAGCAAAATATTTTGCATACTTTCTTCGGTTTCAAGCAATGCGTGTTTCAAACAAGTTAAGAACCAGACCAACCATTTTGTGATGTCGCCATTGCTATGTTGCTCAGTTTTTAGAGTTTCGTAATAAAGTTTTTTCTCTTGTTGAATTTGATTTGATAAACTATAAAATCTTTCTGAACTATTCTCACTTCGAGCAAGTAACATATCTGAAATTGCTCTTGCAATTCTTCCGTTACCGTCATCAAAAGGGTGGATAATGATAAACCAAAAGTGTGCAATAGCAGCTTTTAAAATGCTGTCTATAACAATATTGTCGTCATTTAACCACGAAAGAAACTTGTCCATTTCTGCTTTTACATTTTTTGCAGGAACAGCTTCGTAATGCACACGTTCTTTTCCCATTGCTCCAGAGACAACTTGCATTTCCTCTGTTCTATATTGTGCAACTTCGATTTTATACATTCCACTGTAACCTATTGGGAAAAGTGCAGCGTGCCAACCGAATAAGCGTTCTTCTGTAAGCGGATTTTTGAAATTTTGAGTAGCATCAAGCATCATTTCTACAATTCCCTCCACATTTCGAGAAGAAGTAACAAGTCCTGCCATATTTATTCCTAAACGCCGAGCAATTGAGGAACGAACTTGCTCATAATTCAATTTTTCGCCCTCAATTTCAGACGATTTAAGCACATCAAGCGTAAGCATTTCAAGGTTTTTTTCTTCTTTCATCGAAAAGCCAAGAGAATGAATTTGTCCCAAAATTTTACCTTGCAAAAGACGAACTTCGCCCAAAGCTACACTTACAGCAGAATTTTCCCATGTAAAATCAGTCCAATTTTCGTATTGATAAATGTATTTAGCCATTTCAAAATAATTATGCGACAAATATACAAAATATTCACCGCAAAAATGCGGTGAATAAAATGTTTTTTCTCCGCAAAATGAATAATTTTCCTGTTTTTGAACTAACTTTTGCTCGTTTGGATTTGTAAGTCGAGTGTTGGTAATGTTACACTCGGATTGCAAATCCGAGCGAGCGTGGGAGGTTAATATTTTTTAATATTCTATTCCTTTTCTTGCTTCAACGCCTTTTGTGTAGTAATGATTTATTTCTTTAATTTCGCTTACTAAATCGGCAATTTTTATTATTTCTTCGTGGGCGTAACGTCCTGTAATAATGACTTCAAGATTGTTTGGGCGAGATTGAATTATTTCGATAAATTCCTTAACAGAAAACAAATTGTAATGCAAGGCAATATTTGCTTCATCTAAAATTAGCATATCGTATTCTGCTGAATTAATAATTTTTTGAATTTCTAAAAGTCCGTTTTGTGCAGCTTTGATGTCTTCTTCGCTAGGTTGGTTGTAGATGAAGCAACTTAGTCCATATTGTTTTATAGTTATGGCAGGTAGAAATTTTTTTATAGCTTCTACTTCTGAATAAATTTTTCCTTTAACAAATTGTGCAAAAAACACTTTTTTGCCTGCACCTACAGCTCTTAGTGCTAAGCCTAGAGCGGCAGTGGTTTTTCCTTTACCATTTCCAGTATATACGTGAATATAAGATTTCATGTTATCTGAATTTATCGTCATAAATTATTGTTAATTATAGTTTTATACATAATTTGCCTTATTTTGGCAGTAGTTAGTCTGTTTTTGTAAGCCTTATTTTCTAATTTCTTTAAATGCTTTTTCTATAGTTTCAGAAATTTCTTCAAATAAGTCATCTTCATCTTGATTTCCGTTAAAACTTACGATTTTATTTTGTTGTTTGTAAAAATCTACAACTTTATGACCTTTTTCTTCATGATTTTCCAATCTATAAAGTATAGTGTCTTGGTCCATATCATAAATTCTCGCCATATCAGTATTTGCTCTTCTTCTGAGACGTTTGATTGCTTGTAGGGTAGATGTTTGAATTTCGACAACAAGAGATACAGAAGTTTCTTGTTTTTGCAACAATCCACCTAAAATATATGCTTGCACTAAAGTTGACGGAAAACCTTTAAACAAATAACCTGTTCCTTTGAAAGGATTTTGAATTTCTCTTTCTAACAATCTAATAGCAATGTCGTCTGGAACGAAATCTCCAGTTACTAAATATGGTTGTGCAATTTTGCCAAGTTCGGTTTGGTTTTCTATTTCTCTACGAATCATTTCGCCTGTAGAAACATATTTCATATTAAATCTTTTGGCAATTCTTCTTGCTTGCGTACCTTTTCCAGCACCTGGTTTTCCTAAAAATATAACATTAAGTAAAGTTTGGGATAAAACTTCTTCGATTTTATTGGTTAGTCTTTCAAAAACTTCGTCAACATTGCCAATACCGTTAATAGCATGAAATTTATTTTGTTGTTTATAAAAATCAATAACAGGAATGGTTTTGATATCATATTCTCTCAAGCGATTTTCGATAATTTCTTTTTTGTCGTCAGGTCTATTTTCTTGTTTTGCTCTAAGTCTCATTCTGTTAATTAGCTCATCTCTTGGCACTTCGAGACTGATTAAACAAGATAGTTTGAAGTTCATTTTTGTTAATAAACCATCTAAAATGTAAGCTTGAGTGTAGGTACGAGGAAAACCGTCGAACAAAATCCCATTAGAGTCGGGTTGCATTTTTATGCTATTTTCAATAATTTGAACAATAGTTTCGTCGCAAACCAATCCACCTTGTTCAATAGTAGATTTAGCACTTAACCCTAATTCAGTTCCGTTTGCAATTTCATTTCTTAGAATATCACCTGTTGAAATATAAGTTAAGTTGTATTTTTTTGCCAACATCTTGGCTTGTGTGCCTTTTCCCGCACCAGGAGGACCAAATAAAGCAATATTTAACATGATTCTTAAATTTATTCTACAATTTTATAAATATGTCTTAAATTTCTGCCATGTCCATTATAATCAAGTCCATAGCCAACAATAAAGTCATTTGGAATGTCAAAGCAGTAGTAATCAATAGGATATGTTTTCTTGTATGCTTCAGATTTATATAATAAACTGGCTATTAGAATTTTTTTAGGTTCAAAACCTGTAATTTGCTTCATAATATTTTCTAAAGTGATGCCAGTATCAATTATATCTTCTAAAATAACAACAGTTTGTCCAGTTAAATTTTCGCTTAAACCTATCAACTGCTTGATTTTGCCTGTAGATGACGTTCCTTGATAAGAGGTTAATTTTAAGAAAGATATACTGCATTCAATATCTAAAGATTTAAAAAGTTCAGAAGCAAACATAAACGAACCATTTAAAATTCCTAAGAAAATTGGTTTTTCACCTTTTAAATCTTTATTCATTTGATTTGCGATTTCTACAATTTTGCTTTCTATTTCTGTTTGAGAAATAAAAATTTCGAATTCTTTGTCAAATACCTTAACTTTGTTTTTGTTCATAACTTACATTTAATTAGCAAATTGCATTTTATTTTAAGAAAATTTTAAAATATATGGCAAAAGTAATAAATACTTTGTATTTTTACCATGTTATTTTTAAAATAAAAAATTTAAAGATATGAAAGCTATTGTGAGTATAATTATGGGTTCTACTTCCGACTGGAAAATAATGGAAAAAGCTGCTCAGCAATTAAATGATTTTAAAATTCCTTTTGAAATAAATGCTTTATCGGCTCATAGAACACCTGCAGAGGTTGAAGAGTTTGCAAAAAATGCTGAATCTCGTGGAATAAAAGTTATAATTGCAGGAGCTGGAATGGCAGCTCATTTATGTGGCGTAATTGCTTCTATGACTAAGTTACCTGTGATCGGTGTCCCAATAAATGCAACTTTAGATGGATTAGATGCTTTATTGGCAATTGTACAAATGCCTCCAGGTATTCCTGTTGCTACAGTTGCTATTAATGGAGCGCAAAACGCAGCTATTTTGGCAGCACAAATACTTGCTCTTAGTGATGAAGAACTTGCAAAAAGAGTGTTTGAATTTAAAGGAAATTTGAAAACTAAAATTGTTCAAGCAAATAAAGACTTGCAAGAACTAAAATTTGAATATAGAGTAAATTAATTTTTAAAATGAAAAAAATATTTTTTCTCATATTATTAATAGTTATTTCGGCATATGCTTTTTCTCAGTCAAATTCTTATTCGGCTGGTGCAAGAGCGGCTGGAATGGCTAATTCAGGATTAACAAATATAGATGCTTGGTCAATTTTTAACAATCCTGCTGCTCATAGCTTTCTAAAACAAAGAGAAGTAGGGCTTTATTACGAGAATAAATTTCTTTTAAAACAAACAGGCTATGGATCTATGGCTTTTACTACACCATTATTTGGTGGTAGTTTAGGTGTAGGATTTTCTCATTTTGGATATTCACTTTTTCAAAACGATAAATTTACTTTAGGATATTCTCAACAATTGTTCAAATCTTTTTCTTTAGGCGTTCAGTTAAATTATTTTTCTGTGCGACAAGCCGAAGATTATGGAAATTTGAATGCAATGAGCTTTGAAATTGGAATTTTATCAAAACCTAACGATAAACTTTCAATAGGTGCTTATGCGTTTAATCCTGTAAATTTGGGATATTTTGAAGATTCAGACTTAAAAATGCCCATTACTTTAAGATTAGGAATTTCATATTTATTTAGTAAATCTTTGTTACTTTCTTTGGAAACGGGAAAGTCAATAAATGGATATACTCCAGTGTTTAAAACAGGCTTAGAATATTTGATAAATGAGCAGTTTGCAATGCGTGCAGGTTTAGCTTTAAAACCAATAGAATATTCTTTCGGAATGGGATATAATACAAATTTAGGAAGTAGTAGTAAAATTGGCTTTGACTTAGCATTTGCTTATCATCAAGTTCTAGGTTCAAGCCCAAAAATATCTATTAGTTATGCGTTTTAAAGTATTTTTTCTAATTGTTTTTGTTTTGTCGTCTTTTCTTGCACATGCCCAAGAAGAAACGATAGAAACTCTAGATGAAATAATTGAAGAAATTGCGTCTAACACCGACTATGAACTTGACTATACAACATTGTTTCAAGCTTTCGAAGAATATTATTATAACCCAATAGATTTGAATTCTGCCAACGAAAGCGATTTAAAAGATTTAATGTTTTTAACTGAATTTCAAATTTTTTCTTTAATAAAATATCGTCAAAAATTCGGCATGTATGTAAGTTTGTATGAATTACAATTTGTAGATGGAATTGATGATTTAACATTAAAACGACTTTTGCCTTTTGTTTGCATACGAGAAGCTAAACCTTCTGAAATAAAAGATTTTAAACGAATTTTTACTTATGGAAAACATGTCGGAATTGTTCGTTATCAAAGACTTTTGCAAGAAAAGGCTGGATATAAAGAAATTCCTGATAGTGTTTTGGCACTAAATCCAAATAAGTCTCGCTATTTAGGAAGTCCAGATAAACTGTATTACAGGCATAATTATCATTATAAAGATAAGATATTTTATGGAATTACTGCCGAAAAAGATGACGGTGAACAATTTTTTAAAGGAGCTCAAAAATATGGCTTTGATTTTTACTCTGCTCATTTTCAGCTGAATAGAGTAGGGGCTTTTCAAAAAATAATTGTTGGAGATTATATTGCTCAGTTTGGTCAAGGTTTAACAATGTGGTCGGGAATGAGTTTTGGAAAAACTTCTTCTTCAACAAATGTTATTAAAAATTCGAGAGGAGTGCATAAATATAGTTCTGTAAATGAGTCCGCATTTTTACGAGGACAAACAGCAACAGTGCAGTTTGGAAAATTTAATTTTACAGAATTTATTTCGTATAAAAGTTTAGATGCAGGAGTTGATACTATTGCCGACATAGAGTTTGAAAGTGAAGAGCATGCAATTTCTTCTTTCTTAGAAACTGGTTATCATCGCACACCAAGCGAAGTTGCTAAGCGTAAGACTATTAAAGAGTTTATTGCTGGAGCAAATATGAATTGGAAAGAAAAAAACTTTAAAATAGGAGCAACGGGAGTATATTATGGTTTTTCAAGTCCTTTGGGAGAACGCACCGAGCCTTATAGATATTTTGACTTTGCAGGAACAAAAAATGCAAATTTTGGTGTTGACTATTTAGTAACTATTCCTAAGGTTAATATTTTTGGCGAAACATCTATGAGTTCTAATTTGGGATATGCGAGTGTGAATGGAGCTGTTATAAATTTTGTTCCAGAGTTTAATATGTCAGTTATTCATAGATATTTACGAGCCGACTATCAAGCTTTGTATGCTCAGCCATTTTCAGAATCTAGTAAACCAAATAATGAAAATGGTTTGTTTATAGGTGCAGAATTATGCCCCGTAAAAAAATGGAAAATAGATGCTTATTTTGATTCTTGGAAACATCCTTGGTTGAAATATGGAATTGGAGCACCTTCTTCAGGAAATGAATATTTAGTACAAGTTACTCATTTTCCTCAAAGAAATTTAGAAATATATTTAAGAACAAAATATAAAACTAAGCAAAAAAATGACCCAGAAATTGCTACTGGAGTTAGACCAATAGTTGATTATTCAACTCTTAGAACTAGATTACAGCTTAATTATACTCCGAATCCAGAATGGAAATTCAAATCCAGAATTGAAGTTTCGAGATATTACATGAGTTCGCCAGAGTGGGGATATTTAGTTTATCAAGATATTGATTACAAGCCTAAAAATATTGCTTTAAAATTTAATTTTCGCATAGCAGTATTTGAAACTGAAACATATAATGCGAGACTTTATGCTTATGAACCTGATGTGCTTTATGGATTTTCAGTGCCAGCGTATTATGGTAGGGGAAGTAGGTTGGTATTTGTTGTGAAATATACATTAAATCAACATTTTGATTTTTGGTTTAGGATAACTAATACTTATTATGCTGATAAACAAAGTCTTGGAACAGGCTTAGATGCTATTGATGGCAATAATAGAACAGATGTAAAATTACAATTAAGATACAAGTTTTAATGTATATTTCAACTTCTGAGCAACATATCGAATTTCTTAAAAATACAGTTTTAAAGGGCGTTGAAAATGCTTTTGAAAATAATCAGCTTATATTTGGGTTTATGTCTTTAGCACAAGCGATAGAAATACTTGGAGCTTATTTAGATGACAAGCCTTTAAGAGCAAAAAAGCAATCTTTAAAACGTTTTTCTTTAGCTATAAATCGTTTGTTCCCGAAAGAATATTCAAAAGCTAACGATAAAAATTTTCTTTATTATCAGTTAAGGGCTTGCATGACACATTTTTTTATTCCAACTTCTCGTCTTTCTTTAAATTTAGGAAGAGATAATAAGGAAAAACCCCATCTATCTGTAATAGACGGGGTTATGTTAATTTATCATGAAAATTTGTTAACAGACTTTAGGTTTGCAGTATCAATTCTTGAAAAACGTATTCTAGAAGGAAAACTAAAACTAAAACCTATTTCTTTTGGAAAAGTGAATGATTAGTTGAAACCACCCATTTTGAAAATATCCAAGCGTTTATTTACGCACATAATAGGTGTTTTTTTGTAAAGTTCTAAGTTTTCAGCTTTTTTAATTTGTTTAACATACGAACGATATTTGTCTGACATTAACATTATTAAGTCGCTTTCAACTTCGTTTGCGTAAGTAAAAATACTATCAGCAAAATTTCTAGAACTTTCTAGAACTTCTATTTCGTAATCAATAAGTTCTTTTTCAAATAGGTTTTCAGCAAATCTAATATTGCTTGATATATTTTTTTGCCCATAAGAATCACTAACATTGTAAGTAATCATATATACTTTTGATTTAAATAAAGTATTTATATACCTTATCCATTGTATTTTGATTCTAGCAGTATTGTCTTGGTCAATCGGAATAAGTATTCTATCGTATTCTCCAAAAATAACAGGACTTTGTACTAAAATGAAAGGAATTTTAATGAATTTTTTAACGACTTTAAGTGCTTTTTTTACGCTTTTTACTCCATGAGTTCCCATAACAGCAATATAAGCGTCAATTTCTAATCCATACTTATATATTTCTTTATATAAATTTCCTTTTCTAACTTCTGCTACAACTTCTATATCTTTTTGGCTTGAGAAGTCTTTTGCTATTTTTTCAAGTTTAGCCTTTGCTTCTTCAATTTCTGAAGTTTTCTTTACAATGTGAATAATGCTAATGGGAGTTCTCGAAGCTTTTCCAACCATATATGCATGCTCTAGTGCATAATTGCCAACTTCTGTGAAGTCATAAGGAACAAGAATACTTTTTTTCATATTATTATATTTAAATTTTCATAATAATTAAACTATCTCTTATCTTAATTATAATACGTAATTATATACAATTTGGTTGCTTATAATCACTAAAATTTTAATTTTAATTCAAAATAAATAAATTTACTTCAAATAAAAGATATTTTTTTGAATAAATATTAAGATAATATTGTTAATATCTTTGTTGAGTATAGATTAAAATACATCATGTATATATTCATGTATTTAGCAATATCTTAATTTGTAGATATGTCTTTAATTAAAATTTGAATAAACTTTTGGTTCATAAAATTATTTTCAAAGATTTGATAACATATATCAAATTCATTAAATTCTTTTATATGTTGGTAATAATTGGCAAAATTAAAGCCTATTGCATCTATACATCTATTGTCGCCAAGTTTTTGTACTATTTTTAATTTTAAATGTTCTTCATCTTTTCCTACAATTTTGGCACTACCATTGTCAAATATATTTCTAGTTATAAAAGTAGGTGTCATATTTTCTGGTCCGAATGGTGCAAATTGTTTTAATATTCTAAAAAATTTTGGTGTAATATCTTTAATTTTAATTTCTAAATCGGCATTAATTACAGGAATTCTTTGTTCTGGGGTTATTGTTTCCATAACATATTTTTCAAATCTTTCTTTGAAGGCATTAAAGTTTTCTGGTTTAAGGCTTAGTCCAGCTGCGTATCTGTGTCCGCCAAAATTTTCTAGTAAATCGCCACATGCTTCAATAGCTTCGTATAGGTTGTATCCTGGTACTGAACGAGCAGAGCCAGTAATTATGTCATTAGATTTTGTAAATACTACTGTTGGTCTGTAATAAGTTTCTGTTAAACGTGATGCTACAATTCCAATAACTCCTTTATGCCATTCTTCATGATAAACAATGGTTGAGAAAGCATTTTTTGATATTTCAGATTCGTTAATCATGCTTAATGCATGTTCTGTTATCTCTGCATCTAGTTCTTTTCTATTTGTATTTATGCAATCAATTTCAACAGCAATTTTGTTTACATAAGCCTCATTAGTCGATGTTAATAGTTCAACAGCTGTTTTTCCAGATTCTAATCTTCCAGCAGCATTTATTCTAGGACCTATTTTAAAGACTATGTCATTTATTTGTATTTCTTTGTTTTCTAATCCGGCTATATTTATAATGCTTTTTAGTCCAAGTTGTGGGTTAGTATTTAGTTGAGATAGTCCAAAATATGCAAGTGTTCTGTTTTCGCCTGTAATTGGAACGATGTCAGAGCCTATACTAACAACAACAAGGTCGAGGAGTTTGGCAAGCTCTTCGAAGCTATCGTTTGTTTTTTGGCAAAATGCCTGCAATAATTTAAAAGCTACACCACAACCAGATAGTTCTTTGTAAGGGTAATTACAATCTTCTCGTTTTGGGTCTAAAATAGCATAGGCATTTGGTAGCTCAGGTCCAGGTGTGTGATGGTCGCAAATTATTAAATCTATATTTTTTTGGTTTGCATAATTTGTTTTTTCAATTGCTTTTATGCCACAGTCAACAGTAATTATTAATTTGCAATTAATTTCTTCAGCATAATCAATTCCTTTAAACGAAAGTCCATATCCTTCTAGATAGCGGTCTGGAATATAATATTCAATATTTTGATAGTTTCTAATAAGATAATTGTAAATTGTTGCTACAGCAGTAGTTCCATCAACATCGTAATCACCATAAATAAGTATTTTTTCGTTATTTTTAATTGCATATGATAGCCTTTCAACCGCTTTATCCATATCTTTCATTAAAAAAGGATCGTGTAGGTCGCTTAGTTTTGGTCTAAAAAAGACTCTTGCTTCTTCATAAGTATTAATACCTCTTTGAACAAGTAGTTGAGCTATTTCTGTTTCAACGTTTAATTCTTGTGATAATTTTTCTACAGTTTCGGTGTCTCCTAAAGGTTTTAATAGCCAGCGGTGCTTCATCATCTTATATTGATTTTATTGAGTACAATAATAATCAAAATAAATGTCTTATTCTAAGATTTTATATTTTTTTAATCAACAGTGTATGTTAAAAGTTTTAAAATTTTACTGAAATTTAACATCAGTAATTATTTAAAAACCATAAATGAGCCAGAATAAACTCTGTCTTTACCGTATTTGTCTCTTAGTTTTACAACATATGTATATACACCTTCTGGTACATAATCGCCTTTGTCCATATTATAGCGTCCTTTCCAATGGGTGTACCAATCTTTAGTTGTGAAAATAGGTTCTCCCCATCGGTTATAGATTGTCATTTCATAGTTTTCTTCATCTATACCAACTCCAATAGGATAGAATTCATCATTACCAGGACTTCTTAAATTAATTGCAGTTGGGAAATAAATTCTATGGTCTTCATTTATAACAATATTTTTTGTAATAGAGTCTAAACAGCTATGAAGACTTGCTACAGTTAATGTAACAGGGAACTCTCCTTGTTCCATATAAGTATGTGTTGGATTTTGTGCTTTTGATACATTTCCATCACCAAAGTTCCATTCCCAAGTAACTGCACCAACCGATGCGTCAGAAAATTCAATTTCAGGTTCAAATAATCCTGTTGACCATGGGAACGCATTGAAATCAGCGATAGGTCCTTGATGAACATTTACATTGACATAAGCAGTGTCTTTACAGCCCATAGATGTTGTAACTACCGCCATTACTTTGTACAATCCATTTGCTTCAAAAGTATGAGTTGGATTTTTTAGGTTAGAGAAGTTATTTACTCCTGATTCTGTGTCGTCAAACTCCCAATAATAATTGTAAGTCATATTTTCAGTATTATTATCGAAAGCAACATTTAAAGGAACACAACCTATATACGGAGTTCTACTTAAATGCATTTCTGGCATATCAGAAACACTAGCTGTTACTGTTGCAGTAGCAGGAGGTGTTGTACAACCATCTCTAACTGTTACAGTAAATTCAGTATCAGTGGTTGGGCTTATTAGTAATTCGTTAGATGTAGTAACTTGTCCATTACCCCAGTCGTAAATATAATTGCCATCTCCACCTGTAGCATTTGCAATTAATGTTGATGCTTGTCCTACACAAATTGCAGCAGGAGTAATAACATTAAGTGATAGAGGAGGCTTAACTTCTACATGTTGTACTCCAGGTTGAGAAAAGCACCCTTTCCAATCAAATGCTGTTACAGTATAATTTGTACTAGTTGTAGGTTCAACATAAAATGCAGAGCCTGAGCCTAATCCGTCCCAAACGAAAGAGTAATTTCCATTTCCACCACTTGCAGAAGCAGATATAATAACAGATTGACCAATACAAATTTCTTTGTCTTCGTCAGGGAAGACTATTAATTCTTCTGGTGTGCTGATTGGAATTTGAGTATAAACTTGACATCCATCATTATCTGTAATTTGCACATTGTAAATACCTGCATATAATTCGTTTGAACTAGATTGGTCTGTTACATTTGGAGTCCAATTATAAGTATAAGGATTAGAACCTCCAGATACAAATATCTGTGCAAAACCGTCATTATATCCATAACATGTTACACCGTTAAATAAAACATTGTCTAGTTGGAAATTAGGTGTTGCATTTACATTTACATTATATTCTCTTGTACAGCCATTAGCATCAGTAATTGTCAGCATATAGCTACCAGCAGCTAGGTTAGTTATGTAGTCGCTGTGCATATTACCTGGATTCCAAGAATATGTATAGCTTCCTGTTCCACCAGTAATGTTAGCTATATAAGCTACACCATTGTCTAATCCGCAATAAGAGTTCTCAGTTCCTATTGAAGCATTTATTCTGGCAGGTTCGTTTACAACAAAACTTTCAGAGACAAAACAGCTAACATCAACTTGATCATAAACAATTACAGTATATGTTGTAGCAGATAGTCCAGTAATAGTATTAGTGCTAGCTGGAATTTGAGGCCAAGAGTAAATATAGTTTCCAGTACCACCACTAGCATGAACTGTGATTACACCGTCGTTACCTGCATAACAAGAAGTGTTTGTAGCAGTACCTGAAATACTTAATTGGCTTGGTTCTTCTATATTTACACTTGCAGTAGCTTGACAGCCATTTGCATCAGTTACTGTTACTATAGCTACACCTGCACTTAATGTGTTTGTTGTTTGACTATTACCGCCACCGTCCCATGAGTAGATGTATGGTGTACTACCTCCAATAGCCATTACAGTCGCTTGTCCATTTATGAAGCCAAAGCAAGTAATATCAGCGTGGTTGGTAATCATTGCACTAAGTGGTTGTGGTTGTGTGATTACTATGTTTTCTGTTGCTGCACAACTATTATCGTCAGTAACTGTAACAGAGTAGTTCCCTTCTACTAGGTTTGTAGCAAGAGCTGTATTTTGAGAATTGCTCCATGATATAGTGTTAACAGCTGTTGAACTGGTGTAAATAACTTCTGCACTTCCAGTATTATTGCCATAACAATCAACATTTGTAATTAAAATATCAGTAATTATTGGTGCATTAATGTCGCTTAATGATACTGTTTGACTTATACTACAAGCATGACTGTCTGTAATTGTTACGGTATAATTTCCAGAGCCTATATTACTCAAAGTATTTGAACTTCCAGAAACAGGAGACCAAGCATAAGTATATGAAGGTGTTCCACCAGTTGCACCAACTCTAATAGAGCCATTATTGTTTCCGCAAGTTGGTTGAATTACCTCTTGAACAGCAATACCTAATACTTGTGGACTATTAATGCTTGTTGAGCTATATGCTTGACAGTTATTGGCATCTGTAATAGTTAAATTATAAACACCAGCACATAAGTTATGTATTGTTTGTGTTACTTCTGTATTTGACCATAAATAACTATATGGTCCTTGTCCTCCAGATGGATATGCAGTTATCGTACCATTACAAGCTCCATTACAAAGTTCATTTGTAGCATTAAGAGTTACGTTTAACATTGGTGGTTGATTAACCATAATGCAAGTATCAATAAAACAGTTATGACTGTCAAATACTGTAACACAATGTGGACCTGCAGCTAGTCCAAAAGGATTGGAACTAGTTTGTCCATTATCCCAAACATAAGAATAAGGTGGGGTTCCTCCAATAACCGCTACACTAACATTACCATTCGAAGAGCCATTACATTCTGCGTCGTTTATTGTTACGTTTGTGAATTGCATTGCTGTTGGTTGGTTAACCATTATTGAGTTTTGTGCAGTACAGCCATTATTGTCGGTAACTGTAACAGTATGTAGTTCTGAACATAAATTTAATGCTGTTGCTGTTGTTTGTCCATTACTCCATGAGTAAGTATATGGAGCAGTACCACCCGAAGGAGTTGCAGTTACTGAACCAGTACAATCTCCATAGCATTCTGTTGGTGTTGTAGCAAGAGAAATAGTAATAAATGGTGGAGCATCAATTACAAAACTTTCTGTTTTGTAGCAGTTATTGTTATCTAAAATAGCAACTGAATAATTTCCTGCACACAAGTTAGATTGATCTTGAGAGTTAGTTGCTACTCCAGGACCAGACCAATAGTAGTTATATGGAGAGGTTCCTCCAACAACGCTTATGTCAATTAGTCCATTACAAGAACCAAAACAAGTTACGTTAGAAGTTGCAGATATTATATTTATTGGGTCTGGCTCATCTATTGTAACTCCAGTAGAGGCTATACAGCCAGTATTTAAGTCTGTTACAATTATTGAGTAGCTTCCTGCACATAAGTTAGTTGCAGTTTGATTTGTTTGAGCAGGGCTAGTGTTCCAAGTATATTGGAAAAAGCCTGTTCCACCAGTTACATTTGCAGTAGCAGTTCCGTTACAATTTCCACTACAAGTAGCATCTGTATTCGCTGAAATTGTAACAACTTGTGCGTTTTGGTCGCTAATTGGATATGAAACTATTGTTTCGCAGAATTTAGCATCAGTTATAGTAACTGTGTAAGCACCTGCTGGAATATTCCAGTTGTCTTCACTATATACTGTATTGCTCCATTCGTAGGTAAATGGAGGTGTTCCACCATTAACAGTGAGGTCAATAGAACCATCAGATTGTGAACAATTTGATGGAGTTATATTTGCACTAACGTTAATTTGTGGTGCTTGTGTTAATGTTTCTGTGCGAACAAGAGAACAACCGTGAGCATCAGATACTGTTACTGAATAAGTTCCTGCACATAAATTTGTTGCTGTTTGAGTGTTTTGTAAGTTGTTCCATAAGTATGTATAAGGAGATGTGCCACCTGTTACATTAACATAAGCAGTTCCATCGCAAGCACCAAAACATTTAATTTGTGGAGCAACAATATATGCGTTTAGGTTAGTTGGGTTAGAGAGTATTGCAGTAGCCGTTACAGTACATAAGTTAGCATCAGTTACAGTTACTATGTATGTGCCAGCAGCTAAATTAACTGCTGTGGTTGAAGTTTGTTGTGGAGTTGTATTCCATGCATAAGTATAAGGTCCAGTTCCACCAGAGCCTGAGACAGTTGCAGAACCTGTGTTTTGACCATTACAAGCAGGATGAACAATGTTAGATATAGTTGCTGTAGGTCCTGGCTGGTCAACAATAGTAACACTTTCTTGAGCAGAACAACCATTTGCGTCAGTAATAGTAACCCCGTATGGACTACCAGCAGCTGTTAAGCCATGATTTGTTTGGCTATTCGGATTGTTTCCGCCACTCCATAACCACTGATATGCAGGAGTACCACCTGTTGGTGTAGCAGTTGCATAACCATTTGGCATTCCACAAGTTGCATTATTTGTAATAGTGTTTATTAAAATAGCATCTGGTTGATCTATGTTGAAAGTTAAACTTGCAGTACAACTATGACTGTCAGAAACTTGAACACTATGGTTACCAGCAGATAAACCACTGTTATTTGGAGAGTTAGGATTAAGACCACTAGACCATGTGTAATTATAAGTTGGAGTACCACCACTAACATTAATTTGTGCAGTAGCATTGTTATATCCGTTACATGTAGGCATAGTTGTGCTTACTAAATTAATAACAATTGGATTTGGTTGACTAATTGTTGCATTATGTGTAGCTGTACAACCAAAATTATCTGTTACTACAACACTAATGTTACCTGTTCCAAGATTTGAAACAGTATGAGTTGTGCCTGGAATTGTTGCTGTAGTTAAGTTTGACCAAGAGTATGTGTAGTTAGGACTTCCGCCATTTACAGTGGCTGTTGCACTACCGTCGGTTAGTCCATTGCAAGTAATGTCATTTTTTGTTACAGATACTGTTATTCCACCTATATCATCGATAAAACCGCTTGCTGTAGTAGTACAATTATTTGCATCTTTTACAGTTACTGTATAGTTACCACTTGCAAGTCCTGAAGCTGTTGCATTAGTTTGTTGTGGTGTAGAATTCCATGTATAAGTATATACAGGTGTGCCACCAGTAACTGTAACTGTTATAGAGCCATCTGATAATCCACAATGTGCATCTACTACAGAATTAATAGAAGCATTTAATGGATTAGTAGGTTGAGTTATGTTTACAGTTTCAACAACAGAACAACCTGCCTGCGTAATGGTTACGTGATGTACACCTGCACATAGTCCTGTAGCAGTTATAGAAGATTGACCATTATCCCAAGCATAATTAAATGCACCTGTCCCCCCAGAAGCATTTGCGGTTGCAGAACCGTCGCAAACTCCATAGCACGAAACATTATTGTTCACACTAGCTGATGATGTAAATGGAACACCACCATCATTTATAGTTACATTGTTTACAGCACTACAACCAGCTCCGTCTGTTACAGTAACTGTATAATTGCCAGCTCCGGCAGTAATTGTGCCAGTTACATCGCCAGTATCCCAATTGTAATTGGCTGGAGGAGTATGTCCACTTACTGTAACAGTTGCAGTTCCATTGTTTAAACCACAAGTTGCGTCAGTTGAAGACATGTTTAAAGTCATTGGTAATGGTTCAGTTACAGTAAAAGGTACTACTATATAACAAGCAGGATTTGAACCGTCTGCTACAGTAACATCAAAAGTTCCATCGCATAACCCTCCTGTAGTTTGATTATTTGGAGTTGAACCACTAGAATAATGATAAGTAAATGAGCTAGCTCCTGATGCATTTACTGTTGCAGTTCCATTGCAGAGTCCATTACATGTTGGATCAGTTACAACAACATTAGCAGTAGGATTATTGCCAGAATTAGTTAATGTTGTAGAAGTAGTTGCTGTACAGGAGTTATTATCTGTTACAGTAACGATAAATGCTCCTGGACATAAATTACTTATAGTTTGAGTACTTGCACTATTTGACCAAGCATATGAATTAAAAGCAGGATTTACTGTTATTGAGCCATTGCATAAACCACAACTTGGTTGAGTTGAATTAAGAGTAGGGGTGGGGCTTGGATAGATTGTAATATTTTGAGAATAATTTTCAACACAACCACCGCCAGTTATTCTTAAGTTAACAGAATATGTTCCTGGACTTGCCCAAGTAACGCCTGTAGGATTTTCAACTGTTGATGTAGCTGGAGTACCGCCAGTAAAAGTCCATAAATACTGTTCGCCAGCTATTGGTGTTCCTGTATGTGTAAAATTAAAGGAATGTCCAACAAAACATTGATTCCCATTATAGGTGAATGTTGGATCTGGAACTTCTACAACATTTAGTGAAACACTTCCACTAGCCGTACAACCATATTGGTCGGTAATGATTATATTGTAATTTCCACCTGCTAAGCCTGTAAAGTTATATGATGTAACTCCATTTTGAGTAGATGTGCCTAGTTGAATATTATATGGCGATGTTCCACCTGTACCCGTTACTAAAACAGAGCCACTATTACTACCACCTGCGCATGATGGATGGGTTATGTTTGTATTATACCCTAATAGTGGTGCTTGTTGTATAGTTACAGTTTCTATAAACTCACAAATACCATTAGAGTCTGTAATAGTGAGAGTATAATTTCCCGCCGGCAGACCTGTAGGCTGGTAATTGTTATTGGCAATAGATACTGGTCCTGACCAAGTTAAAGTATATGGAGGTACACCTCCTGAAGGAGTTCCGACATCGATGCGTCCTGTTGATTCTCCATAGCAGGCTACGTGAGTATGTGAAACAGTTGCTGTAATTCCTATAATAGTAAAATTAATTGATTGTTGAGAATTTGTATTGTTACAAATATCATTAACTCCACCATTTAAAAGAGTTAATGTGTAATCTCCATCTTGTGATAGATAATCAGATAGTTCCAAAGTCCATAAATCATCATAATAAGTTCCTCCTGCAAATGTAGAAGTAGCAGCAGCAGCTTCGCATACAGCACTCCAAGTGTCAGAGATGTTATAAGTGCCTTCGGGTCCTGTTAAAATAAAATCGGCAGGTTGTACTGATTGGCACCATATTCGTTCAGAAAATTGTAAAGTTAAAGATGAGCTACCACAAACAGGAGCATATACTATATCATCAATATATGGTCCTGTATGATCAATAATTGTTGCACTACCACCAAAAATAATTGAGTAACCGTTTGTTGATTGACTAAAGTTAGTAATGATTACAGCATAAGT
>ENA-UOOK01002740-UOOK01002740.1-fermentation-metagenome-genome-assembly--contig:-NODE-2740-length-20998-cov-10.962040_pt1 | contig 20998 bp, 15 predicted proteins | sample MGYA00245777_ERZ724023 | MGnify/ENA primary metagenome ERZ724023 (study PRJEB28704, sample SAMN03018312) | fermentation metagenome | biome: anthropogenic terrestrial biome; feature: soil...
TTTTGCTCCACTCGGAAATTGCAAACAAGCTTGCATTTCCTCATTACGCTTTTATTATATTATAGACTTTATTAGGGGTGTGAGCAGTAACTGATTATTCCCAATACAACATATCTATAGCCACATCTGTCAAAGGTGTTTATAAAAATCTTTGCAATCAGCTCAATAACGACTTGTCAAGGACTTTTTCACACTCTTTGGGGGCGATTTTAATACTGGTTTTATCGCTCATGTTTTGCTCCTTATGATTGTAAGTTTTCCGTGCAATGTATTGTATTGTTCGTGCGGATGGCATATAGTATAAGTACCAGTTGGAAGGGAGTTGATAATATGGCTGGCAACACAACGCTTAATCAGCCAAACAAGGAAACCATTGCGGCGATGCTTGAGGCGGAAAGGATTGCGAAAGGCCCTTCTGTAAAGGGTTATACTGACTTAAATCAGCTTTTCGCGGACCTTAAGGAATGACGAAATTCACAGTTAAAGTCACCACGCAATTTAAGAAAGACTACAAACTGGCAATTAAGCGTGGACTAAAAATTGACCTGTGGGAGCAGACTGTAGCAAGTCTTGCCGATGGAATATTTTTGCCGGAGAAAAACAAAGACCATGCCCTTACAGGAATTTTAAAATTGTACCAATCTATTTAGAACCTTTATTTTAATGTTTTGTTGGACTTGTGCCTATACTATTGACACAAGTCCAATCATTGATATAATATGAAATAAAATATACCTGTTTTTCACCCAATAATTCATGTTAATTAAATGAAACTTAGTTTATAATATATTTTGGAGGTTTAACTTTGAAATTTCTTTGGATAATTATAATTGGATCTTTATTGTTCTTTATAATAGAATACGCTGTAAAAATAGCTGTAAAAGAAGCCTTACGTGAGTTTAAGGATGAAATATTAAAAGAACTCAACTTAAAAAACAATAACAATAATGAAGATGATACAAATATCAATAAGGATTAATCGTCCTCCCGGTACCACTGCTCCTGGGCCTTATATAACCGCGCATATTCCCCGTCGGTATGAATCAGCTCCTCATGGGTACCAATCTGTGCCACTGCTCCATCCTTCATCACGATAATCCGGTCGGCAAGCTTCACGGATCCAAGTCGGTGCGTTACAATAATCGCCGTTTTATTCCTCGCGATCTCTGCAAATTCATTATATATTCTAGTCTCCTCATAGGGATCAATCGCAGCGGTCGGTTCATCCAATATGATCAAATCATGGTTGCGGTAGAACCCTCGCGCAATCGCAATCCTCTGCCATTGGCCGCCGGATAAGTCTACTCCGTCAAATTCTCTGGAAAGCATCGTATTATAGCCTTCACTGAAGGAAGAATCATTCTTATCCAGTCCTGACTTCGTGCAAACATCATCCAGACTTTCTTCTTTTACCGGGAAAGCTACATCACTGATTCCTATATTATCCGCAAGCTTCATCTGATATTTCTGGTATTTCTGAAATACTGCCGATGTCTTTGAAAACAGTGACTTCATTGATAAGGTGCTTGTGTCGATCCCACCGTAGGTCACAGAGCCTTTGGATGGGGAATATAATCCTGTAATCAAGCGGATAATTGTTGATTTTCCGGAGCCATTTTCCCCCACCACAGCGAGTGTCTCGCCATTGTTAATCGTAAAGGTTGCATCCTTAACGGCTTCCTTCTCCGCTCCAGGATAAAAAAAGCTGACATGATCCAGGGTAATATCCAATTTTCCGTGAAGCTCCCTGTCTTCCCCTCCTCTTTCCGGCATTTCGAGCAGATTTAAATAATTCTGGATGGTTCCCAGATTCTTCGCAATTTCACCGATATGCCGGCAAATAACTTCTTCCATGATTCCATAGAGCATTCCAATGGAGTTAAATACTGCTGCAAATGCTCCTACTGTGATCTCCTTTTTCATTAATGCATCAAAAAGCATATACAATATACAAAAATAACCACACACCGTAACAATCCGCATTCCCAGCTCAATCAGGTTCGTCTTCATGGTTGCTTTAAATTTTAAGTTCTGAAGAAGCCGCAACGAATCGGTAAATAAGTTTTTAAAATAGGTGAATCCCCCGAGCAGCCTTGTTTCCTTAAAATATTCACGGCTTACCATACAGCTTTCATAGTACTCATATTCCCTGCGGACCGGCGCCGACTTATCCTCCAGCTTTGTAAAAACCTTCGTCCGGATCAGCTGGGTTGCCGCCGTCGGAAGAAAGACAAGAAGGATCGTCAAAGCAAGGATCGGTTTTAAATGAAACAGATACCAGCCCATAAAAGCAAAATAGGGTACATAAAAGGTGAAAATACTAATAATCAGGAATACGAACCAATAAGCACTATTCTTTCCATTCTCCGCTTTATTAATATCATCCAGTTTCTTGGTATCCTCAAAATCAATCGGTGCTAATCTTGCAATCTTTTGATGAATTCCGATGGAAAGCCTGCCGCTGACCTTCTCCGCTACTACAGTCGGAATGTAATTTGCAATTCCGTTTAAAATTTGACAGGTAATATTCGCAAGAGCAAGCAGGCAGAGGAACATAATTACCCGTTTTATTGCTATTTCCCCGGCGGCAAATGCGGTCGCCGCATCAAAGAATTTCTGCTGTGCAAACGTTTCCACACCCCAGAATACCCCATGTGCAATCGAAAGAATCACATCCACGGTGAGGACCAGGGGAGCCGCAGCAAAAACAGACGGAACCATCTTAAAAAACAATTGGAATACATTATATTTCTTTTTATCCGATGCCGCATTTTTATCCGATTTACCTTTGACACATGCTTTCTCATCCGGCGTTAAATCTGCTTTATTCTTTTTCTTTCTATTGTCTTTCAAATTTTTTCGTCCTTTATTCTTTACACTTCGCATTGATACCAGCTCCTTTGGCTCTCAAACATTTCTGCATAGATACCACCCAGCGTCATTAGCTTCTCATGGCTGCCCTGTTCTGCAACCGCACCATCATGAATTACAATGATTTTATCGGCAAGTTTTGCAGCACCAAGCCGGTGGGTAATAAAAATCGTGGACTTTCCCTGACTGATCTTTCCGAACATTTCATAGATATTACTCTCGGCAACCGGATCCAGCGCCGCGGTAGGTTCATCTAAGATTCGTATCTTGGCCGGATGGTACAAGGCTCTTGCAATTGCGACCCGCTGCCACTCCCCTCCGGACAGATCCATGCCGCCTTCCTTTATCTTGCCCAGATAGGTATCCATGCCCTGCGGGAGCTTCGCAATGGTTTCCTCCAATTCCAGTAAGGAAACCACATCACTCAGCTTATCTTCATCGGTATGATTGACATCGCCAAGGAGAATATTGTCCTTAAGGGATATATAGTACTTTGCAAAATCCTGATAAACCACGGAAAATATTGCTTTTAGCTCTGCCTGTTTATATTCCCGGATGCTTTTATTGTTAATTTTGATCTCACCTTCAAAATTGTCATACATTCCGGTCAGGAGCTTTGTTATTGTCGTTTTACCGGCTCCGTTGATACCGACAATCGCATAATGCAGGTCTTTTTCAATTTTTAAATTAAAATTTTTTAATATATCGCGGTCCGTTCCGGGATATCGGAAGGATACATTGCAAAACTCAATGCTTTCAAAGGACATCTTTTCCGTTTCCTCCGGAAGGTCTAATGCCCCCTCCTGCTCGGATAATTCCATAAATGCCGTTAAATCTTTCAGGTATTCCCGGCTTTTGGCAAGTTCACTGGTAATCCATGACAAATTCCAGGACATCATTTGAATCAGACCAAGAGTTGCAGTTACCAAACCCATAAACATACCGGGAGTAATCGCACCGTCGGAAAGCGGAAAGAGCAGCACTCCGATGATAAAGATTGATATGACTATCGTAATCAGGCTGGATCCTTTGATCCGGATAAAGTACTTCAGCGTCACCTTAAGATTGATCTTTCTTGCCTCTTCGTACTTATCAAACCATTTGCCATTTAAGTTCTCGGTATAGCCAAACAGTGCCCGTTCCTCAATATTATCCCGTCCGGTTAAAACATTATGCAGATAGGTTGCACGGCGGGTATGTTTTTCGGCTTCCTTATTTGCCCGATAGGTTGCCTTGCCGCCTTTTACCGCAAGTAAAAAGAGCGGAACCGAGATACCGATAATCACAAGCGCTGCCCACCACACCTGTGTAATTAAGATTGCCAGCAGGGAAAATACACGCACGACGATATTGATCGCCCCTAATACATTTTCAAAGCCGCCGTTAATTTTACCAACGGGATCCGTACAAGTTCTTGTAATCAGATCCCAGGAATCATTATCCTCAATATGCCGGTATTCCAATCGGGACCGTTTTTCGACAATTCCCGTACGAAAGATTTCCGTCATCTTCATTTCTAGCTTTAAATTAATATAGCTGACGAAGGACCAATTCAGATAATTGTAAAGGATGATCAGCATCATCCCGGTCAACGGAAAGAAGATGCTATTATATTCTCTGCTTCCATTAAAGATTGCCAGTGCTGTATCAATAAAGCTTGCTGTAACCAGTACCTGGATCGACGGAATACTTGCACTGATTATCTGATTGATTATTTTTATCAGTGTAAATCCGGGGCTAATCTGAAATGGAATTTTAATAAAATCTATTAAATTATACTTTCTGCCCTTTTCTAGAATATTTGTTTTCATTTTTCCAAAAATACCTTTCATAATGATTATTTCTACTTCCTGTGTATTTTACTGATTTCATCCGCTTTCTATTGATTGGTAGAAAGAAAACCCCATGTTTTCTGCCGCAGGCGTGGGATTTGCAAAGCGAATTAATTACTGTTCTCACCCAGGCAAAGTCTATCCTATGATTTCGACAAATGATATCCGATAGGGAGTATTTGCATTCGTTGGTACTTTGGCTCCGTATTTTGGAGCCTTATGTACCGCTACGTAATGCAACTAAGCGAAAGCGTCTCCGAAGCGGATACATTTGTCGAAATCATAGCACGGTATACATGTCGGGTGTGAATAGTAACCTTAATTGATATACGATTTCACAAACCTGTGTTATACTACGTAGTAGTTTCTTCTTTTTCCTATAAAGATTTATCATAAGAAAGGATTGATATCATATGAAACAAATAGCAAGCTTTACGATTGACCACATGAGACTTCTCCCCGGCATCTACGTATCCAGAAAGGATGCGATTGGCAAGGAAACAATTACAACCTTTGATATTCGAATGACACGGCCTAACTTTGAGCCCGTTATGAATACCGGAGAGGTCCATGCCATCGAGCATCTCGCCGCAACGTATCTGCGCAACCATAAAGATTACGGTCCGAGAACGGTCTATTTTGGACCCATGGGCTGCCGCACTGGTTTCTATCTTCTGCTCGGCGGTGATTATGCTTCCAAGGATATCGTTCCTTTAATAACCGGGATGTTTGAATTCATCCGTGACTTTGAAGGAGATATTCCCGGTGCTGCGGCAATCAATTGCGGCAATTATTCGGACATGGATCTTCCGAAGGCAAAACAGGCTGCTAAACATTTCCTGGATACCGTCCTCTATTCGATCGACGAGAATCATCTAAACTATCCGAACGCATGATACTCTATAACAAAGGAAAACAGTATTTATCCCCCCTCTTAAAAGTGCATCATTATATTACCGGTGAATATAATATAATGAGTTACATAGATGGGAGGAGCTATGGCAGACATTGATTATATGCATTCTGTAAACATGATGAAAGCCGCATCACCTTATTTGGATATAAGGACAAGAAGATTCGTTGATTTCGCAGCCAAGATATTAGATATCATTTTTAGCTTCCGTGCTTTGCGCCAGCCTCTCAATGTAGATGATTATGAATATAAAATGGACGTTGAAGGTCTCTTAACCGGAATTCGCCCCCATTGTAATGATAGAGAAAGATCGATCGTTGACCAAATTTTGGGCATTTTTAATGCAAAGAGGATGTACGAGACCTATGCCACTTATATGAATATGATGAACGCGATGCGGGAATTTAATAATGGCGATTCGGAAAATCCTTCAGAGAATGGCGGCTCCGACTTTGATTTTTCGTCCATTCTTGGAAATAATTTTGGTAATTTTTCCGTATCGGATATACAGAATTTCGTCAAAATCTTTCAATCTTTTAATAATCCGTCTCCGGACAGTGAGGAACCGGAGAACCATGCAATCGACAATTATGGCAGCCTGCAAAATGATAATGGCGGCAGTGACGACCCCGATTCGAAGGAATCCGAAGACGCTTCGGATCCTTATGATTATGATAAGGGGGAAGTCTCTCCCGGCCATAGCGACTCCGTCATAGAAGTGGACTTCTCAACCGGCGCAAAAGCAGGAGGCAAATCATCCAATCCGAAGGAAGAGGGGGCTTCCTATCCGGAGGTAGACTCGGATACCGATAAGAGTGACAACAGCAATGTCATCGATATGCTTAAAACCATGATACCACCGGAACAGGTTCGCACTTTTGAAAACTTAAGTATGCTTTTTAAAGCTATGTCATATGATAATACTAATAAACCAAATCAAAAGTAAGGAGTGATACCGGTGGCTGACACTTCTTGGATGAACAATCCGAAACTGCGTAATATTGATCCACGTAAGCTTGCAATCCTTTTAGACATAGTGAAGGAAGCCGAAGGGAAACCTATGGATCAATTAATTCCGATTATTATGAATGCGAATAAAAAACTGCAGGAGCAAAGTATCAACTTCACGAGGGATGAAAGTGATATTATGATTGACTTACTCTCCAAAAATTTATCCCCAAGAGAAAAAATGCAATTCGAAATGATAAAGAAAATGATGGCAGGCAGAAAATAAAGAAAAGTAAGACGATAGGCAGGCTAATTTGCTTGTCATGAATCAAAACAGACATCCGCTTTGTGGTTTCATTCGGATGCCTGTTTGATTTTTATTATTTTATTATTCTACTTCCATATTTCATTTACATAGTTTTGAATGGTTCTATCACTTGAGAAAATGCCTGCATTGGCCGTATTGATAAAGCATTTCCTGCGAAATGCGTATTGATCCGAGTAATCCCGGTTTGCTCTCAGTTTTGCCTCACAGTATGGCAGAAAGTCTAAGAGCAGGTAATAGTGATCCGGCTTATGCCAGCTTGCCCCCTCAAGGATAGCATTGTACAATTCCCGGAACATCCCGGTTCCGTCATCACTGAAAGTTCCGTCAATCAGGGTATCCAACACCTTCTTAATTCTCGGGTGCTTCTCATACAGCTCTCTTGGGTCGTACGTATCACTGATCCGTTCAATATCTTCCACCCTTGCGCCAAAGATATAATTGTTTTCTTCCCCGGCCTGCTCAACAATCTCAATATTGGCACCATCATAGGTTCCCAGAGTAACCGCACCATTCAGCATGAACTTCATATTACCGGTACCGGAGGCCTCTGTGCCCGCCGTTGATATCTGCTCGGAAATATCTGCGGCAGGGGTCAGTTTTTCGGCATAGGATACATTGTAATTGGATACAAAAACGACCTGCAGCTTATCCTTCATATCCGCATCTTCATGAATCATCTTTGCTATTTCATTGATATACTTAATGATTCCTTTTGCCCGGAAATACCCCGGAGCTGCCTTGGCTCCAAAGATAAATACCGTTGGATTAAATTCCTTAATTCTTCCGTCTTTCAGTCCGTAATAAATATCCAGAATGGAAAATGCATTCAGCAGTTGACGTTTATACTCATGAAGTCTTTTGACCTGTATATCAAAAATAAAATCCGGGTTTACAAAGATGCCCTCTTTTTTGTTTATGTATTCTGCCAGCTGTCTTTTCTTTATCCGCTTAATCTCCCCAAATTGCTTTATTACATTTTTATCATCGGCATATTTCATAAGATTTTTGAGACAATCCAGCTGGGTGATCCAGGCGTTTCCTATTTTGTCTGTGATAAATCCGGCCAATTCCATATTCGCAAGAGCAAGCCATCTTCTCTGCGTAATTCCGTTGGTTTTATTATTAAACCGTTCCGGATATAATTCATACCATTCCTTTAAGGCATCCTTTTTAAGAATTTCCGTGTGAATTCTTGCAACGCCGTTGACAGAATGAGTTGCGTAGATTGCAAGCCTTGCCATATAAATAGTATTCGCATCGAGAATCCAATAGATTTTCTGCTCGTCCTCTGTATTTTTACCGGCTGCTTTTAGATCCTTTACCAGTGCCTTATGGATCCGTTCAATATAGGGATAAACCTGGGGAATCACTTCCATAAAAAGTGCTGCATTCCATTTTTCCAGAGCTTCTGCCATAATGGTGTGATTGGTGTAGGCGAAGGTTTCTTTCGCAATACGGAGCGCCTTGGCAAAAGACATCCCCTCGTTCTCCATCATTAACCGGATAAATTCCGGCAAAGCAACCACAGGATGCGTATCATTTAATTGAATCGCATATTCCTTTGAAAAATGGTTAAAATCATCTCCATATTTTCTCTTATAGCGGCGGATAATATCCTGTACGGAAGCGGCAGCAAAGAAATATTCCTGCTTTAGTCTTAATTTTTTCCCTTCGTCCGTACTATCGTTCGGATACAGCAGGCTGCTGATTGCCTCTGCTTCATCCCTACCTCTTACCGCTTCCTGGTATTTTTGTTCATTAAATAATTTAAAATTGAAACTCTCAAGCGGCTCTGCCTGCCACAGCCTTAAGGTATTCACCGTTTTTCCGCCATAGCCAATCACCGGCGTATCGTATGGAACCGCCCAAACGGATTGGTCCTTATAGTCAATTCGTACCTTCTCTTCTTCCTTACGAATTGACCAGGGATCCCCAAACCGCTGCCAATCATCCGGCATTTCCTTTTGAAAACCATTTTCAAAATATTGCTTAAACAAACCATACTTATAACGGATTCCATACCCATGCAGAGGAATTCCAATGGCAGCACCGGAGTCTAAAAAGCAGGCTGCAAGCCGTCCAAGCCCGCCATTTCCAAGAGCCGCATCTTCAATATCCTCAAAAACACGGATATCGATGCTGTTCTCGCTCATCAGCTCTGCAAATTGATTCAGCAGCCCCATATTATAAAGGTTACTGTATACCAGGCGGCCGATTAAAAATTCTGCGGAAAGATAGCAGACCTTTTTCCCGGAAGCCTCCCATCCCCAATCTCTTCCCAGGGTTTTCATAGCAGCCTTTGACACCGCATGGTACAGCTGTATCGTACCTGCTTCCTTAATCGTAGTGCCATAATCCAAATCGAGTATTAAACTTACATTACTCTTGAAACCATTTTCCATAACTTCCTCCTATATTTTCGGAAACTGTTTTGGTGCTCTCGCATAAAGAAAGGCGAACTCTCTCAACCGATCGAAATTCAATTCTGCATATTGGTTCTTCTTCATACGCCACTTCCAGTTCCCGCCAATCGTCGATGGATAATTCATTCTTGCCCGGTTATCCAGCTCCAGCAAATCCTGCATCGGAATGATTACAACATCCGCAATGCTTGCATAAAGCGCTCGAATAATGGCATACGGCAGTTCTTCTCTACTCTTCACCTGAAAGTAACGATAGGCAAACTCCAGATTTTTCTCTAATTTACTCCGCAGGAAGCCTACAAGAGTTTCATTATCGTGCGTTCCGGTATAGGCAACAACATTGGTATCCTTGAAATTATGCGGCAGATATTCGTTATCCTCCGGTCCTTCCATACCAAACTCTAATACCTTCATACCCGGAAAGCCCATTTGCTCCATGAGCTTTCTTACTTTCGGACTAACCGTACCCAGATCTTCCGCTATAATTTTAGCGTCTCCAATGGATTGTGCAATTGCATCCGTAAGCTTCTTCCCGGGTCCCTTCTTCCATCTTCCGACATTAGCCGTTATGGAATCCGCAGGAATGGAATAGTAATTTACGATCCCGATAAAATGATCGATACGGATCACATCATACAGCTTTGCCGATGCCTTCATCCGTTCTCTCCACCAGGCATAATCCGACTGCTCCATCACATCCCAGCGGTACAAAGGATTGCCCCACCGCTGCCCTTTCTTGGAAAAAAGATCCGGCGGAACGCCTGCCACATGCGTCGGATTCTTTCTCTCGTCCAATTCAAATAATTCACTGTGAACCCATACGTCGCTGCTGTCCCCCGCTACGTAGAGAGGAATATCTCCGATGATCCGGATACCCTTCCCATTCACATAAGCCTTCAGCTTATTCCATTGCTCAAAAAACTTATATTGGATGAATTTCCATAATTCAATTTCCTCTGCCAGCCTTGCTGTATATGTATCGATTGCTTCCTTTCTTCGCAGACGGATATCCTCATCCCATTGCTGCCAATGACGATTGTAAAAATGACTCTTAACCGCCATATACAGGCCATAATCCTCCAGCCAATAAGCGTTCGATTGACAAAACTCCTGAAATTCCTCGGTATTCCTATGACTGCTTCTATGAAATGCTTTCTCTAAAATGGGGAAACGATACCGATTGACTCTTTCATATGCAATCGAGTCCTCTTCTTTCTGCCATGGATAACCGGTGATCTCTCCCTCCTTCAGCAATCCTTCCTCAACCAGAACATCCAGGTCAATAAAATAAGGATTGCCGGCAAATGCCGAATAAGACTGATAGGGGCTGTCTCCAAAGCTGGTCGGCCCAACCGGAAGTATCTGCCAATAAGTACAACTAATTTCCTCCAGGAAATCCGCAAACCGATAGCTTTCTCTTCCAAGAGTGCCGATACCATATGGTGAAGGTAAGGCACTAATTGGCATTAATACCCCTGCTCCCCTGCTTAACTCTTGCTTTTTTTTCGTCATACCGCTAGTCTCTCTTTCAATGGATCGATTTCATTAAAATGCAACATTTTCGGAAACTTTCGAAATACTATAGCTAGATTATCATTTTGTCATTCTTTTGTCAACAGGATTGCAAAACAAACTAAGTGATTTTATCTACATATAGGTAATTAGGCTTGCTTATTTTGTATATTTTTTTGTTGATACTCGACCCAAGAGTTTTCTCTTTAAACAGTATGCCTAAGTATACTATTTTCGCCCTTTTATGTTACTGTTCACACCCCCAATAGAGTCTATAATATGATTTCGACAAATGATATCCGATCAGGAGTATTTGCATTCGTCGGTACTTTGGCTCCGTATTTTGGAGCCTTATGTACCGCTACGTAATGCAACTAAGCGAAAGCGTCTCCGAATCGGATACATTTGTCGAAATCATCACATGGTACACATGTCGGGTGTGAATAGTAACAATTCTTTACTGATTAGAGTGTTCCCATCTTCTATTGATCTATTCGAATTTCCTTGCCGGTATAGAGAGAATAAAGAATCCTTTCCTTTACTTTTTTCTTAAACATCTGCTCCAGTGCTCTCTGGTAATAATCCAGCTGCACCTCGTAGCGCTTAATTAACAGCTTCTCATCTCGAATGGCATCCGATTTATAATCCAGCAGAACCAATTCCCCGTCTTCCTCAAAGAATACGTCAATGATACCCTGAATTAATACAAGTTCATCACTCTCAAAATCTTTATTGATCTCATTTGCCTTAATGCCGAAGACAAATTGCTGCTCTTTAAACAGCTGATTTCTGGATTGCGCTCTGCGCATCCGTTCCGCGATATTGCTGGTTGTAAATTGATACAAATTATAGATATTCAGCAGACGAAGCTCTTCCTCCTTCACCTTCCCCTGACGGACCATGGTCTGCAGCTGCGCCTTCATCTCTTCCATGCAATGCACCTTATTAATGTCCATCAGTTTTAATACCTTATGATATAATGTTCCCCGGTCGGCACCGGACAGCACCGTCTCCTTCTGCCGTATAAAGTTTGGCACCGTAGCTTCCCATTCGGGTTCCGCCGACGGCTCCGCGGAAGCAGCTGTGTTCTCTTCGGAGAGTCCTTCCCGATCGTCAGAAGCTACCGATAGTTCTTCTTTATTTGTCACGGATTCGTACGGCAAAGCAGGATAGAGGATCTCGCTGTCCTCTTCATCTAAGAACTGTCCCAGCTTTTTCAGCTCCGAAACCGTCATCTTCACCCGCAGTCCGGAATCCTTTTGATAAGGATAGACAAAATGAATTCTCCGTTCAATTTCCTTTCGCAGTTTTTCATCATAGACCCGATCCGGCTGAATGGAGAGCAGTACCTCTTTATCCTTGTGCAGAAAAATCTGCTTCTTCATCTCCTCCTTAAGAAGGTCTCCCCGGCGGACGATCGTAATTGCCATACCATCCTTCTGCACCTTAAGAACATTTTCCTCCGGCATAAGGTTACATCCAATCTGGTTAATCATCGCCGGAAGAACCCAGTCAAGGTAACTTTTTGAGGAAGTCATTTCAAAGAAGGAGAAATCTTTTTCCTTCAGTTCCTCCATGGATTTTAGGAACCCGGTCATAATCAGCTTTTCCTTCGCCCTTGTCATGGCAACATAAAGCACACGAAGCTCTTCCCCCAGATTCTCCACCTGCACCTTCTTCTGAATCACCTTTTTAAGCAAGGTCGGAACCTTGGTCCTTCGCTCGCTGTCAATATACTCCGGTCCGACCCCCAATTCACTGTGAAGAATAATATTACTGCGGATATCCTGGGTATTAAACTGTTTGCTCATCCCGCCCACGAAGACAATCGGAAATTCCAGACCCTTACTTTTATGAATACTCATAATGCGGACCGTATTGTCCTGCTCCCCGGAGGTAGCTGCCTCTCCGAAATCCACCTCATACTTATGCAGCTTCTCAATATAGCGGATGAAATGAAACAGCCCGCTGTAACTGCCCTTCTCAAAGCGCACTGCCTGGGAGATCAGCATATCAATATTTGCTTTCCTGCGCTCTCCGCCCGGCATTGCCATAACATAATAATAGTAACCGGTTTGCTCCAGTATCTCTTGCAGCAGCTCATGAATCGGCGTATAGGCAACCATTGCCCGATAATCCTCCAATTGATCCAGGAAACGCTCCAATCGCAGGCGGATTTCCTCGTCGCCGCCTTCCCTGGCATAGGAGCAAACCGCGGTATACATGCTATTGTTTTGGTCTGCGGCCCGTATCAATGCAAGCTGCGTCGTAGTCAGACCAACGATCGGAGAATAGAGAACGCCTGCCAGCGGAATATCCTGCCTCGGATTATCAATAATACGCAGCACATTTAGAATCGTTGTAATCTCTAAGGTCTGAAAATAGCCGGTTCCGGTATCCGCATACGCAGGAATTCCTTCCTGCATTAAGGTATTGACAAATACCTCCGACCAGCCGGTCATACTCCGTAGCAGAATAACGATATCACGATACTCTGCCGGACGGTGGGTTTGGTTCTTCGTATCATACAGCAAAAGACCGGTATCCGGGTCGGTAAGCTCCCTGATTCTTTTGGCAATGACTCTGGCCTCCATTTCCTTCTTTGTATAGACAATATCCTCGGGGTCCTCCCTGTCCTGCTCCCCGGCTTCGGCATCCTCCGTCCTTTTCTCCGCCGGCATTTCTCCTTCGGAAGGCTCTTCCTCCTCGGTAACAAGCAGCAGCTCCACATCATTTGCCAGCCGTTCCTTCATTTCCAGACCTTCGATCATATCCTCATTCTCATATAATCCGCCATAAGCCAGCGACGCCGCCCGATCGTAGACTATTCCGCCTACCGATTCCTGCATGATCTGACAAAAGATTCCATTTACATAATCCAGGACTACTTTTCTGCTTCGAAAGTTGCGATCCAGATCAATCCTTTGATAGAGATTGGTATCCCCATTCTCCAGAGTATCCAGGGCAGCATAGGATTTGTATTTTTCCATGAAAAGCTCCGGCATAGCGAGACGGAATTTATAGATGCTCTGCTTTACATCTCCGACCATAAAGCGGTTTGGACATCCTATCCTTTCTCTGGAAATGCTCTGCAGGATGGTCTCCTGCACCAGATTACTATCCTGATATTCGTCGATCAGGATTTCCTCAAATTGTTCGGAAATCTCACATGCGGCTTCCGTAGGAACCATTTCTCCCTCTTTTTCCTCCACCAGGATCTTTAATGCAAAATGCTCTAAGTCGTTAAAATCAATTAAGTTCTTCTCTTCCTTCTTCGCTGCAAATTCCTTCCGGAAATCGGTTGTCAGCTCGAATAATACCCGCATAACACTTCGAACCGCCTGCATATCCTGAAGCATTTCCTCCGGTGCCTGGAAGAAGAACTGGGCTGTCAGATCCTTTAATCCCTTCTTGACCTCATCCCGCAGAGCCTTCACCTGATCTTTTAACTGTGGGGAGACCCCCTCCTGCTTCTTGCCAGATAACCGTGCATGGGTTATACCGCCAAATCTGCCGGCATATGCTTCGTAGGTATCTGCCATGCTAAGCTCCGTAAGCAATGCGCGGTCGGACAGAAGTGCCGGCAGATATGCCTCCGGTCCGTCCGATAAATTGCAGAGCTCGATCGCCTTTGCATTCTTCTGCATCAAATCTCCCAATACGGTTTTCACATAATGGAGGAGTTCCTGCATCCAGGTGGACCGGTTCATATCCTCCAGGGATTCGATTGCAAACTCCTTCTCCTTCTCTTCCATCCATTTCTCCGGCCATGGAGCACTCATGGAAAAGGAATACAGCTGCAGAATCAAGTCCTCCACCGGCGCATCCGATTTGGAATAGGAGTAGCTTTCGATAAATTGATGAAAATCCTCCCTTCCCTCCTCATACCAGCGTTCTAGCACATCCGCGATAACATCGGATTTCATTAGCGTAATCTCCGATTCCTCCGCTATCTTGAAAGCGGGATCCAGATCAATGCGATGGAAATAATTGCGGATCACATTTAAGCAAAAACTATGTATGGTAGTTATCTGCGCACTTTGGAGAAGGGAAACCTGCTTCTGCAGATGGGCATTATCCGGCTCCTTCTGTAGTTTTGCATCGATTGCTTTCCCAATTCTTCCGCGCATCTCTGCTGCAGCGGCGTTGGTAAAGGTAACCACAAGCAGATGGTCAATATCAATCGGATTCTCCCCTTCCGAGATCATGCTGATGATACGTTCCACTAATACCGCCGTCTTCCCGGAACCTGCCGCCGCCGAAACGAGTAAATTCTTCTTTCTCGTATCAATTACTTTCTGTTGTGCCTCTGTCCAGCCCATACACATCTCCTATCTAAAAATATTGATACGAGTGTCATAAGTCATTTTAAGGTTTTGATATGAATAGGACTGAATATATATGCGCTCCTATTCATATTCATTGTTTTTATATGACTTATGACACTCATATCATATGAACGAATATCTTGTTACTGTTCACACCCCGGGCAACGTCTATCCTATATTTAGAGTGCTTTTTTAACAAATTGATAAAGTTAATTCTCTTCCCCGAAGATCTCCTGTCTCAGTTCCTCCGTCGATTTCTTCGCCAGGTTTCGGTAGCCATGCCCCGGCAGCCGGCTGTCAAAACCGCAGGCGGAGCGGAATTCACAGTAATCGCAGGCGGTACGGTCCCCGTTTCGATATGGATTTAGCCGCGTGTCCCCATGCAGAATCTGTTTACTGTCCTCCACCAGCTTACGGTTCACATAGCTCACCAACGCTTGAAGCTCTTTACTTCCTGCCGCAGAGGAACGCTTCGCCAGTTCCCCTTCCTTATTGGTTTCCACAGGTATAATTTCCGATTTTACCGACGCCCGCAATGTTCCATCCGGACCGGCAAGATTTTGGTCCATGAGTGCCAATACCTTTTTGTCCTCATTTGCCAGACCATTCATCCGAAGGCTTTTAAAGATTTCTTCCTCGACCTGCTCCGTCTTGGCAACGATCGGATCATCGATATGGTAGTAAAAGATACCGGAAGGCACTACCTCCTTCTGCGGATACCTGTTTTTCAGATATTCTATGGCAGCACTGAGATAAATGGAGAGCTGCTGCTGTAAACCATAATAGATACTATTAATATCAAAGAAGGTATTGCCCGATTTATAGTCAATCACACGCACATATACTTTATCCTCTTCTTCGTATAAATCCAGACGGTCAATCCGCCCCTGCAGTGAAAGAACGGCGTCAGGGACATGGAAGAAGGGCATCTCATATCCAGCCGGCTCAAAGACTCCCTGCTTAATCTGGTTGCAGAGTGCCCACAGGGTCCGTACCGTGATCCGTTTCATCCGGGTGATTAAGTACTCATTTCTCTTGGTACTCCGAAGGTAGGAATTCTCATATTCCTCCACCGCCTTCTCAACACACCAGACAGCCCAATCCTCCCGCACTTCATCCGGAATGGTATGCCAGGTATATTCCCCCATATCCAGCTTCTTTGAGAAATTGTCAATCGCATTGTGAAAAATATTCCCTATGTCCGGTATCGCAAGCTTATATTCCCTTCGCTCCTCCAGGGACAACCCATAGGACATAAAATGGGCGAAGGCACAGCCGGCATACTGCTCCAGCCTTGTCACACTTCCCTTTAGCTCATTGCCATAGAGAAGTTTTGCTGCCAGCTTTGAGATTCCCTTCTCCTGATTAACATAGAAGGCTCCCTGCACAAGCTTACTTAACACCTGGTGGGTCTCTTCACCGGATTTATAATATAGAAACAGTTCCTTCCAGAGGTCCGTAACCTCCCTCTGCTGAAACTCCCGCAGTCCATCGGCCAGATAGGTAAGCCCCTGATCCCTTAAGATATGCTCCGCATCCTCTTTTGCCTCATCATCCATACGGACTGCAATCTGTGGAAACAACTGTTTCATCTTACCGATCAGATAGGAGGGATTCACGGATTTTCCTTCCCCGTTAACCCGATGATAGGTAAGATAGAGCTTATCCTTTGGCTTGGTCATACTGAGATAGATATAAAACTGCTCCGTAAATGCCTGCTGCCGTTTCGTCGGAGCCAGCTCAATGTCGTTACTTATCAACAGCTCCCGCTCAATATCGGAAAGAATTCCACCACTGGATAGAGATTTCGGTACAATTCCTTCATTCATCCCCATAAAGAACAGTACTTTAATATCCTTGAGGCGGGTTCTCTGCGTATCACCCACCACAATTTCATCCACACCGGGAGGAATAAGCCCCATCTTAACTTCAATTAATCCGGTTTCTATAATCTCGCCAAATTCCTTCAGCGTAACATGCTCGGACCCTAACAGCAGTACCATCTGATCGTAGAGCTCCATAACAATCCGGTACACCTGCTCAAATTCCTTGGCTGCCAACGCCTGATTCTTCTCCTGGAAGCTTTGCCGGCACTCCTCCAGCTTCTGTTCGACCTGAAGCCGGACGCCCAGCTCATAGAGTGCTGTCGTATAATCTTTCAGTGTCTTTTCTTTATCCTTTAAAACCTCATAGAGGGGCTGCACCTCTGCGATCAATTGCTCCCGTGCCTGATTGATTCGCCCTAAGTCCACCTTCTCCCGGCTGCGAAAGTTCCTGGTAAATGGCTCTCTATACCGCTTGCTCCCCCGGATTCCCGTTGCAAGGATATAGTTTTCCAACAGGTCAACCTCCTCCTTCGCCACCTCGGACAGACCGGTCCGCAGATAGCGGAAAACACTTTCATAGCTGTAATCCTCTGTAGCAATGGCAATGGCGGAGCGAAGCATTTCTACAAAAGGATTATTTAGGATATCCTTCTTATAATCAATAAAGCAGGGGATCCCCATCCGGGTAAATATTTGCTTGACAATCCTGCCGTAGCTTTCAATATCCCCGGTAACCACGGCAATATCCTGATAGCGGCAGCCTTCCTCCCTGACGAGCCGTTTGATCTCCCTGGCTGCAAAAGCTACCTCTGCTTCGGCATCCTTTGTCTCATGAATCGTAATATCTTCCTGCTCCCCTTCATAGGACCGATAGGGATAGCGGAATAAATTATGCTCCAGAAAGGCAAGGGCAGGGGAATGAAAAAAACGGTAAGGAACTTTGCTTTTATTACATTTCTCCGCGTATACCGGTTTTTCAATCTTGATATCATGATCCTGCGCTATCTGATACAGCTTCTGGATTGTTTTCTTACTTAAGCTAAACAGCTGATGATCCGCCACGGGAGCCATTAAGTCTTCGGACGGATCAATCGTAACCGTCACCATGACCTTCCTTGCGTATTGCATCATTTTCGCCAACAGCTGATACTGACAGGGAGTGAAGCCGGTAAAGCCATCCAGACAGATCACGCTGTTTTTTAACCACTCGGACTGATCGACAATCTTATTTAATACCACAAGGGTTTCCTCTGCCGTTATATAGCGTTCCTTCATAAAAGCCTGAAAACCGTTATATACCGTTAAAATGTCTGCAAGCTTCGCTTTTAGCACCGGTTTCTTCGCTGCAATCTCCTGCATCTTATCGAAGTCTTCCGGCTGAATATTGTATTGAAACAGTTCGGACAGCATGGATTTTAGTTCCCCGATAAAGCCCGGTTTCTTTACATTGGAGCCAAACAGGATCAGATCCTTGCGTTTTTCAGCGACTACTTTGCGCAGTACCATACTCTTACCCGTATCCTCCAAGATTGGATAATCGTTCCCTCCTACCTCATCAAAGATACGGAACGCAAAGCGAAGGAAGCTAAGGATATCCACATTCATCACACCATGCTCCGGGTGCATACTGACAATATCCTTCTGTGTCTGCAGAGTAAACTGCTCCGGCACAATAACCAGATAGTGCGTGTCTCTATTTAATTTTGATTGTTTAATTACCTCACGGTATAGCTGATAGGATTTACCGGAACCGGCACTTCCTAAGAATAGCTGCAAGGACATAAAATATCCCTCCATCCTTTGGAATTTATCTGCATAAATTATTCTACTGTATAATACTATATAATAAGATTAAGACATGAAGCAAATCATGCTCGGAGGATAGATATGGCAAAGACAAAAATAGTCGTTATCCAGCTAAAAGAAATCATATATACGGTAATATTTGCCGTCTTAGGCATTCTTCTGATTCTTCTACTTATCTTTATGTTCTGGCCGGATAAAAAGGATGAGACCGTTTCAGAAAATACCGAGATTTATAGGGCAGGCGTGTGGACCTCCTCCATCGCATTAAGCGATACAGCAATTAATCTAGAGGTTGTGGTAGATAAGAATCATATTAATAAGGTTAGCATTATCAATATCGATGAAACCGTCACGACTATGTTTCCTCTTATAGAGCCCTCCCTAGAAGATATTGCGACCCAATTATATGAAGATGTTCCGATCGAACAGGTCAAACTAAACGAGGACAGTAAATATACGCAGCAGCTTTTACTGGATGCAATTAAAGCAGCCCTAGATAAGGCAAAGATTACACCTTCACCGGCACCACAATAAATAACTTACATAGCACCTTCTATTGATACTGTAATGCTTATTTCTGAAACGATAAGCATTACAGTATTTTCTTAAATAAGTCTCAATCCAATGATTTAAGATTTCTGTCTTCCCCTTACTACGATACCTAACAATACCTATGGTAGGTATCATTTCTGTTCGGCTTTTTCCTCAAAATCATGCATTGCATAGTTTCTACTATAATAACACTTTTTTACCGGCTTGAACACTGTTTTAATTTAGTACTATTCTTGTAATCCTAATTTGGTCCGGATGATTCATCCGTAAAGACAATTTCATAGAACTACTATTTGCAAGCCAGTTAAAGAAACCGCTTGGAATTGTATCAAATAAGTTTGGGCATCATTTTTTCCATATTCCGGCTTCATTCCATCAAGTACATCTTCTGAAAGTACTTTTCCAATGTTCCAATATAATGAGATTACTGATATATTGATTTTCTTTTTTAACATCATTTTTAGCATCCTATATCATCTCCGATATTTCTGAATAAAGATCATCTATATGAGTTATGGGTGTTATTTCATTATTCATGTATAAACGTCCTTTCCAAAAATGGCGACATGCCGCCACTTTTCTATAGATACATAAACATCGTTATAATATCATTCCCTCTTTGATACAACTATGACCTTCCATTATTTCAATAGATTGTTGATCTTTTTCTCTGATAATCTTCCGATAAGTTTTTCATATATTTTACGATATGCTTCCTCTGTACTTATTATTTTATGTTCTAAGTTTGCTTCCTTTTCCCACTGCTCGCAGGTCCCCCAGATATAAGTACTCCATTGCTTATTTAGGGTAACCCCTCTTTCTAATACGGTAACCTGCATCCCCTTAAGCAGATTATTCATGGCATTATCAAAAGTTTTTTTATTTATTCCTAATACTGTCTTTATCAATTCCGTATCCTGTCCTCCATGCTGCTCTAAAAAATCATATATCTTCTCTTCATTTTCACCCGTTATTTTGTGATCTTTCATAATTTTAAAATAAGGATACATTTCATCTGAAATATAAGTTGTCATACCTTTAAATATTTTACTAAAGTAAACTTTTCTCTCTTGGATTAGTTCCATAATAGTATCCCAATCGCCCCCGATATCCATAAGATTATCAAACTGAGAATTAGAACCAAGTAATAATATTCCGCTCTTTTTTATGTAATCATAAATATACTCTTTACTATTCATACATACTTTCCCTCATTTCTACGCGGTTTTTTTACATCATGAAGTTTGCGAATACCTTGAAGGCACAAACTCTATGAATAAATGAATCCTATGTAATTTATTATATATTCCCATATTACAACATATTTATCATCTAGCCAATCGGTATTTTTTAATTTTACCAACCTATAACATAGCAATGAATTATGTTAATAAAAGCAATCCTATTGGATGGATCCTCTGTAAAACATACGATCATTATAAAACCGTTACGATTAAATACCTTGGATATCGTAATTCAAAGTTCTTGGAATTAGAAAAGTACTACGGCTTTTCGATTTATAGCAGCATAAGTATAAAGAAACCCGGTAAGGAACATTTTCTAGTCTTTCCTTACCGGGTCTCTTATTAGGATTATTCTTCAACCATAGCAAGCTCTTTCAGCCATATTTCTGCCGAAGCATCGCTTGGCATACGCCAA
>ENA-UOOK01002743-UOOK01002743.1-fermentation-metagenome-genome-assembly--contig:-NODE-2743-length-20987-cov-8.291802_pt1 | contig 20987 bp, 21 predicted proteins | sample MGYA00245777_ERZ724023 | MGnify/ENA primary metagenome ERZ724023 (study PRJEB28704, sample SAMN03018312) | fermentation metagenome | biome: anthropogenic terrestrial biome; feature: soil; material...
CAGAGAAAAGAAAACAGGTGGAATTATACACGGTTTTGTGGTATTATATTTAAGGATTTTTAGCATTTAAATTGCGAGACTAGAGGTGTATGAATTTGAAATTAAGATTTACAAGATATATAATGCTGCTGGTTGTGATAGTTATTGTATCTTTTGTGGCGGGTATAGCGATAAGTAGAATAAATGCTATGAACATTACGGAAAGGTTTATCCTTGAAGCAGGAGAACAACTGCCACCTGCGAGCCTATTCTTTGATAAAAACGCTGCAAATGCATTATATATTACTGATACATCAGCTATAAATACGAGTGTTCCCGGAACATATAATATTGAAATTAAAACCGATAAAAAGGTTTTCAATTCAATACTTGAAATAAAGGATACAACTGCCCCTGCGGCAACTGTCAGGGAAATTGATCTGTATAATGGTGAGAGTGTAGACGCAGAGCAATTTGTTGAAAACATATATGATGCAACGGATGTAACTGTTAAGTTCAAAGTGGAACCTGATTTTTCAAAGATCAATACACAAGAGGTTTCTCTTGTTCTTTCTGATATCTCGGGAAATACATCAGAATACAAGACTGCGCTAAGAATATCAAAGGCTAAAAAGTCAATCCAAATTGAAGCGAACAACGGCGTTTTAAATGCTGCCGATTTCTTAAAGAATGAGAACGACAAAGGCAGAGCATCACTGGTTAGCATGCCGGAAGCACTGAACAAGGTTGGCAGCTTTCCCGTTCAAATAGCTATTGACGGCAAAGTTTATGAATCTCAGGTTGTTATTGTTGACACAGTTCCGCCTGTAGGTACAGCAGAAAGAAAGAATGGATGGCTTGGAAAGAAATTAGATGCCATGAGCTTTATTACTGAAATTGATGACATTACTGAGGTTACTGCTAAGTTTCTTAAGGAACCTAACTTTGACTTAGCTGGGGAACAGCAGGTTACAATTGTTTTAACAGATGAGGGTGCCAATGAAACAGTAGTAAACTCTATGCTTACCTTAGAGGAAGATAATATTCCGCCAAAAATCTATGGAGCTAAAAAGGTTACATTGTATATAGGTCAGCCGGTATCTTATAAGAAAGGTGTCCTTGCTGAGGATAATTGCGATGGTATAATAGACATTACCGTAGACAGCAGCCAGGTAAACCCAAAGGTTGAAGGCGAATATATCGTATACTACACGGCTGAGGATTCATCAGGTAATTCTGTAACAGAAGAAGTTAAAGTTACGGTTAAGGAGCAAAGTGTCACAGTGGCTGAATTGGAAGAGCTTGCAGATAAAATTCTGGCGGAAATCACCACTGAGGATATGACACTTCGTGAAAAAGCATGGGAAATATACCAATATGTTAATAAACATTTAACATATACAAATTTTTCGGACAAAACCGACTGGATGAAGGAAGCCTATAACGGGATCACAAGGGGTGTTGGTGATTGCTTCACTTACTATTCGATGTCACACCTGTTTCTAAACAGAATAGGTATGCAGACTCTAAGCGTGGAAAGAGATGCAAGAGGTGATGAAAATAAACATTACTGGCATCTGGTGAATTACGGCGAAGGCTGGTATCATTTTGACGCATGCATACACATTCCAAAGCTCGTGTCATTTATGCTAACCGATGCTGAAATGGATGCATTCTCAAGGCGTGCCGGAAAGAATGATTATTATTACCGCTTTAAAAAGGAAAATTACCCAAGAACACCAGAGAAATAGCGGGTGATTTTAAGGAGTTACAAAAGAAAGGGGGAGAATTTACGAAGGAATTAGGAGTAATCGGTGGTTTGGGACCATTGGCAACAGCATATTTTATCGAGATGGTTGTAAAAATGACCGATGCGCAATTTGATTATGAACATATTCCGATGGTAATTTACAACAAGCCTGATACACCGGATCGGACTAAATATATATTGGATAAAAATATGGATAACCCTCTTTGTGCCATGATGTCATTGGCCAAAGCGCTTGAAGAACAGGGTGTTCATTATATTGCAATTCCGTGCGTAACAGCATATTATTTTTATAAGGAATTGTCAGAAGGAATAAAAATACCCATTATTAATATGGTCGATGAGACTGCAGCATATTTAAAAAACAGAAAAATTCAGAGGGTTGGAATAATGGCAACCAATGGAACCATTACAGGAGGCTTTTTTAGGCAGGGTATTGAAGACTTAGGCATAAAAGTAGTAGAACCATCCGGGAAATGTCAAGATAAGCTAATGGGTATAATTTATGATGGTATAAAGGCAAACAAGCCCTTTGCCATGGACGATTTTTGTATGGTCGAAAAGGAACTAAGGGATAAGGGTGCAGAGGTGATTGTTTTAGGATGCACTGAGTTATCGCTTATCCGCAGGGATTTTGCTATTGGCACTGGTTTTTTGGATGCAATGGAGGTTTTAGCACAAAAGTCTGTTATGCTTTGCAGTGGAAAGCTTAAGGAAGAGTTTAATGATATAATAACTTAAAATGACTATGTTTTTTAGTCAGTAATCTTTTGCCAATTGAACATGTAACCGATATAAAGCTTGGCTTTAGCAGTATATCTTTTCAAACACGATAAGTAACTAAGGAGAATGCTTACAATGGACAGACAGAACAATGTTCTGGAGTACTTAGAGAATATAGTTAAAATATGCCCCGACAAAACCTGTTATGCAAATGAGTCTGAACAGCTTTCATTCAAAGAGGTTTATGACAGTGCGAGAGCAATTGGTACTTTTCTATACCAGAAAGGTCATTATAAGAAGCCTGTAGTTGTATTTATGAAAAAGCATCCGAAAACCATTGTAGCTTTTCTGGGTGTTGTATATGCCGGTAGCTTTTATGTTCCGATTGATGAAGAAATGCCGGCTCACAGAATTGAGATGATAATAAGTAATTTGTCACCTGAAGCAGTTATTTGTGATAATTCAACTATTGATTCAATTGGGAACTTTTCATACAGCGGAAATGTCTATAACTATGAAGACATGGTTAAGACTATACCTTATGACGATGTTTTAAAGGATGTAGCAGACAAAGCTATCGACACAGATCCTATTTATATTGTTTTTACTTCCGGCTCAACCGGAGTACCTAAAGGTGTTGTAGCATGCCATCGTTCGGTAATTGATTATATAGAAAGTCTTTCGGAGGTGCTCAGAGTCAATAATAATACTGTTTTTGGCAACCAAACACCTCTTTATGTGGATGCATGCCTGAAAGAAATTTACCCAACGCTTAAGTTCGGTGCAACAGCATACATTATTCCAAAAGAGCTTTTTATGTTTCCTTTAAAGCTCGTTGAATTTATGAATGAATTCAAAATAAATACAATATGCTGGGTTGTACCTGCGTTGACGATGATTTCCGGGCTGGGTGTTTTTGAAAAAATGATACCAGAATATCTTCATACAATAGCCTTTGGCAGCGAAGTGTTCCCGATGAAGCAGTTCAGTCTTTGGCGGAAAAACCTTCCGGAAGCGCGGTTTATTAATCTATATGGCCCGACTGAGGCTACAGGGATGTCATGCTATTTTGAAGTTGACAGGGATTTGTCTGCGGAAAATGTAATACCTATAGGCAGACCCTTTAAGAATACTGAAATCCTGCTGCTTAATGATTCAAACGAATTAGCGAAAAAGGATGAGCCCGGAGAAATTTGCATTCGCGGGACATCACTTACCTTAGGGTATTACAAGGATTTCGGCAAAACAGGCGAAGCCTTTGTTCAAAATCCGTTGAATAATTGTTACCCCGAATTAATTTACCGTACCGGTGATCTTGGAAAGTACAATGACAGAGGAGAGCTTATATTTTTATCAAGAAAAGATCACCAGATCAAGCATATGGGTCACCGTATTGAACTCGGTGAGATAGAGATGGTTGTTAATAAAATAGAAGGCGTGGTAAATTCATGCTGCATCTTTGATGATGATAAAAAGAAAATTATACTGTATTATACAGGAGAGTGTTCTAAAGCGGAGGTGGTTTCATATGGCAAGGAGAAGCTTCCCAGGTATATGATTCCAAACCTTGTGGTTAAGCTGGATGCCATGCCTCTTACAGCCAATGGCAAGATAAACCGATTGCTTTTAAAGGACATGTATATTAACAGGAAGAAAGATAATTAATAAATGAAAGCATTATAATGTCTTTGAAACTTGTATTTATCATTTCAAGGAATGTTTAAAATAGATAAAGCATCCAAGTTGAAATACATGATTTTATGACGTTTCATATAGAAAGAAAGAGCTTGTGTGATACAGGCATTACATAGAGAAAGAACGTGTGTGATACAAGCATTACATGAAGAAAGAACGTGTGCGATACAAGCATTACATGAAGAAAGAACGTGTGCGATACAAACATTAAAGGAAGAAAAAGCTTGTGTAATACAAGCATTAAAGGGAGAAAGAGATTTTGTAGTGAGAGCATTAAAGGAAAGAGTGGGGTTTGTAACTGGAAATTATTCAACCTAAACCTCGCAAATACTATTTATACGAGGAGCATTTGTAATGGAAGCATTATTGGAAATTTTGAATGAGCTGCATCCGGATGTTGATTTTGAAAATAAAGAGACACTTATTGATGAAAAGATACTTGATTCGTTTGACATCATCACACTAATTTCTGAAATAAACGAGGAATATGATGTCAGGATTCCGGTGGATGAGATTGTTCCCCAAAACTTTAACTCAGCGAAATCGCTTTATAAATTAATCTTGCGTTTGCAGGATGACTAATGGGTGATAATTATTTATATACGTTTATGTTGAACTATAAATAAATGGATTATAAATTCATTATATGATTCTACTGCAAAAAAATCGAAAATCATCGTATTTCAGTTATAGAAACCTTTATTCTGGTATTTTATGCCTGAAATACGTGCTTTTCTGATACTATGAATTTATGTTTATCCAGCAGTATGCGTTTTTGCAGTAAAATCATTATATATAAACATAAATTGATACACGTACCGTTTATTTTTGTATACCCAAAACATTCACATGATACGAGGGAGCCATGCTATTTACTTCATATAATTTTATAGGTTTTTTACTAATATTGTTTATAGCTTATTATATAGTGCCTAAACGGCTCCAATGGATGCTTTTGCTGGTGGCTAACTTTGTTTTTTATAGTTTTTCGGGCTGGGATAATGTCGCTTTTATAACTGTTACGATATTATCCACTTATTTTGTCAGCATAAAAATATATAAGCTATATAGCATACAAGAAGCATTTTTAAAGGAGAATAAACAAGCACTTTCAAGAGAAGAAAAAAAGGAGTATAAGGCAAAGATTAAGAACAGGCAGAAAACATTTCTTCTTATTTGTCTAATACTAAACCTTGGGATATTGGCTGTATTAAAATACACAAATTTTGCACTTGCAAATGTCAATACTGTTATGCGAATGTTTGGTAAAGTCGAGCTCCCTTTTTTGAATCTGCTGCTGCCAATGGGAATTTCATTTTATACATTTCAGTCGGTGGGCTATATAGTTGATGTTTACCGCGGAAAATATGCACCTGAGCAGAATATCGGAAAATTTGCCCTCTTTGTGTCCTTTTTTCCCCAATTGATACAGGGTCCCATAAGCAGGTTTGATGATTTGAGTAAAACCCTGTTCAATGAGCATGAGTTTGATGTAAAAAACATTTCATTTGGACTTCAGAGAATATTATGGGGCTTTTTTAAAAAGCTTGTAATAGCGGATCGCATTCTTATTGCAGTTAATACTATCACTAAAGATCCGGAAAATTATCAAGGCATTTTTGTTTTTATAGGGATGATTTTTTATGCGATACAGCTTTATGCCGACTTTACTGGTGGAATCGACATTACTATTGGAGTTGCACAGGTTTTAGGTATAAAGGTTCAGGAAAACTTTTTTAGGCCATATTTTTCAAAGTCAATTACGGAATACTGGCGCAGGTGGCATATTTCCATGGGAACCTGGTTTAGGGATTATGTATTTTATCCGATTTCCATAAGCCAGCCTATGTTGAACCTCTCAAAATCCTCAAGAAAGAAACTAGGCGAAAAAATCGGAAAAAGAGTTCCGGTTTATTTGTCCACAATAACAGTGTGGTTTGCCACGGGTATATGGCATGGTTCAAGCTGGAATTTCATCGTTTGGGGGCTACTAAACGGTTTTGTTATAATAGTGTCACAGGAATGTACACCTTTGTATGCTTGGTTCCATAAAAAATTTAATATCAGTCATACCTTTATATTCCGCTTATTTCAGGTTGGACGTACATTTTTGTTGATGTGCTCGCTAAGGATTCTTGATTGCTACAGAAACGTGGGCGTCTCAATCCAAATGTTTGGCTCTATGTTTACAAAGCAGAATATTGGTGAAGTACTAAACGGTGCTCTGCTTGAGATTGGTTTAGAGAGATCCGATTATTATGTTTTACTGGCAGGAGTAATAATATTAATAGCCTTCAGCTTGATTCAAAGGAGAGGTAGTGTACGTGAAAAGCTGGCACTAGAGCCGGAATTCCTACGATATGCAGTTTACATAATACTGTTTATTTCAATTATAACCTTTGGCGCTTATGGCATAGGCTATGATAGCAACCAGTTTATTTACAACCAGTTTTAGGTAAATGTGTGCTTTATACAAATTACGCACTACAGGAACGTACCGAATACCAAATGAGCATACCTAGGACTATCCTAAATGGGCGTACCTAAAGAGGGTTCCAAAGGATCGTACCAAATGAGTACCTAAGGATAGTGCCAAATAAGCATCCTAAATAAGTATATTACCGGAAATCTCCCGCAATAAGGATTACTTATTTAATAGTCCTACAAAAAAGCTGCGTACACTGCGCTGCAACTATACACAAAAGCTAAAGAAACTAATCCGTATGAATACCTAACCCAAAAGTGATTACTGAAAGAAAGTGAAAGGAACCAATGAAAGCTAAAAAGATAATAAAATATATTTTAATAGTTTGCATAGTAGCGGCATTGCTTATTTGCCTTGAAAGGCTTCTCATGCCCAAATATATGACTAAAATACTCGAAGGAGCTCTCGTTTCCGAGTATTACCATGAAGAATATAAAGAGCATGATGTTATTTTTATTGGCGACTGTGAGGTATATGAAAACTTCTCTCCTATAAAACTATGGGAGGAATATGGGATCCGGAGCTTTATTCGTGGTAGTGCCCAACAGCTTATATGGCACTCATACTATCTGCTGGAAGAAACGCTTAAGTATGAAAAGCCCGAGGTGGTTGTTTTTAACGTGTTGTCTATGAAATATGGAAAACCGCAAAAGGAAGCATACAACAGAATGGCTTTGGATGGTATGCCTTTATCCTTATCAAAGCTGAAATCTATAAAAGTATCCATGCTTCCGGAAGAGGAATTTATATCGTACATTTTTCCGATTCTCAGATATCACTCCAGATGGGATGAGTTATCCTCAGAGGATTTAAAATATATGTTTAAGAGAAATGTCATTACTCATAACGGGTATTTGATGAGAGTGGACACAAAACCAACAGAGACGATTCCAAAGGCTAAGATATTGCCAAATTACAAGTTCGATGATATTTGCTATGAATACCTTGATAAAATGACATCACTGTGTAAAGAAAACAATATAGATCTTGTTTTAATAAAAGCTCCGACTTTTTATCCGCATTGGTACGACGAATGGGATGAGCAGATTATTGAATACGCAAAGAAAAATGACCTTTTATATTATAACTTTTTAGACTATACTGATGAAATAGGGATTGATTACGGTAACGATACTTATGATGCGGGACTACATCTAAATCTTTCCGGAGCTGAGAAATTATCCGGTTATTTTGGGGATATTCTTGTAAAGAACTTTAACTTAGCTGATTACAGGAATGACGAAGAAATAAAAAGTATCTGGGAAGGGAAAAGGAGCTTTTATTACAGTATGAAAGAAGATCAGTATAAAGAGCTTGAAACTTACGGATACTTGAAATCATACAATATTCGAAAGGAAGAAAGCGATGTAATAGATTGAAAAAGAATATCGCATTATCGAAGAATTCTCCGATACGCACAGAATGAAAACGTATAAATTTTTTGATTTCAATATTTGATTTCAATATATAAATTTATTCAACTAAAGAACGCTATACAAAAACGGAGGTTTATAATGGAAAATACAAATAATAAAAAATCAAATAACTTTAGGACTATAGGGGTTATTGGAATCATTGTGATTATTTTAGCTACAGTGCTTTTTTTAGTAATTAAAAATATAGGCTCGATTAATGAACCGGGTAATATTTCACAAACAGATCCCACACCAACATCGGTTAATGAAAACGAAAAATCGAAATATTATTTTGAATACAATGGGGTGGATATAGAAGTTGACGCTGCAGCTGCGCCAATCACTGAAGCTCTGGGAGAACCTATACATTATTTTGAAGCGCAAAGCTGTGCCTTCGAAGGAATGGACAAGGTGTATACATACAGTGGCTTTGATCTGCAGACGTACACAAAAAACAACAATGATTATGTTTTTTCGATAAGCTTTTTAGATGATACTGTTGCCACTAGGGAAGGTATAGGCTTAAGCGCAACCCTTGATGATGTTACAAAGGTATATGGAAATGATTATGATATTTCTTTCAATCAATACAACTATATTGAAGAAAACCACAAGCTGTCATTTATTATGGAGGATGGTGTGGTTGTTTCAATTGAATATGCATTGGTTATTAAAGAATAAGTGATTCACGTTTAGTTAAATTCATTTTTAGTTTCTTAAGAGTAAAACGATATAGGTAGTAAAAATTTGTTTTAGTTGTTGAGGAGAAAACCGTTATTCTTTTATACAAACACACATTAGGTATTGAAGAGTGTTTAAGTGCTGCTGTACTTGACTGGTGCTTACACATTTGTAAAAAAAGCACTTCCTTAATGAACAACATGCTTATGTGTAACCTGCTTGCCGGTTGCTTTATTAACAATTTGAAGTATGCAAAGAAGCGGTAATTATTAATTACCGCTTTCTAATGTTTCTTTTATTTCAGCTAATTTTGCCTTTTGCTCAAGATAGTCTTTTTCCAGTATGTGTTTATTCACATAAAACTCGTCAAGCTCATATATAAAGGCGTTAAGAGCTTTCTCAACCACCTCATATTTTTCTGTGAATTCGTTTGTTAGAAGATTTATCTCTTCCTGGTGCCCTCTGTTCAGTTTACTTATTTCATTTTGTTGTTCTATTTTTAATGTGCTTAGTTCAGCTTCTAAATCATATATCCTATTTATTTGTTCATTAAGCTCAAGTGTTTTTTTAAACATAAACAGGTTCGAAATAACAAGACCTACAAAAACAAGCCCTATAAGCAAAATCAAAATATGGTTCTTATTCATATAATGAGCACCCTCTTTCATGTCATTAGTGAACTGCCCGCCACTAGGCGTTTTCCAATCATTTTGATTGAAATACGCAAAGAAGTGGGCTTTAAAATGTATCATAACTTACGTTTTACTTAACACTTTTGGTATATCCACTATGCCTTTAAACTCGCAAAGATGTATATTAAAATAAAAGCTCGTACAAAAATAGCATTTTACAAGCATGAAACTCTGTATATTTAATATTGTACCAAAAAACCACATACTATTTCTACAGATTACAAAATTCTTTTACATAATGTCATTCTGTTCCACTTTCCGTATCATTGCTGACCGTGCATGGAAAACGATAGTGCCCTATAATAGGTGAATAATTTTCATTCCAGTATTCCAGCATATCATTCTCCTGTGTATAAGGACCTGAATTATGGATCATCAAAGGAACCCCGTCCTCGTTTCTTTGATCGGACAGTATACCAATGTGTTCCATAGGATCGTCAAAAATGACAATATCTCCCGCCTGCCATTCCCTCAGATTTTCTATATCTCCAGGAACTATCTCGGTGGTCAGTGACGCAGCATAGCGGTCAAAGAAAACACACAGATTTTTAATACGACGGAAATCGATATTCGGATCAGGGTTTCCATCAACCCTTGGATATAATTCCAGATGATTTTGAATATCCTCATCAATCATATCTTTCAGCATATAACCGGCATTTTTAAAGGCACGCCAAACAACATCGGTACAGACACCTTCGTTATCGGGCGGGTACCCATCGCTGTAATAAGCATCCTTGTATTTTGGTTTGTTCCTGATATCTATACGGGCACCTTCCAGAATATCGTCGGTATCATTCAATCCGTCCTGATCCTTATCAGTTGTACTGGTAATGCGCTCGATATTAATTTGATTTGTTCTCATGGGTTGCTTAGGCTGTTTAGTCTGCTGTGTTTTTGGTTTCGATATAAATATACTTGTGGGCCCGTCAGCTCCACCGATAATCCCAATACTGCTATTTCTGTTGCCACGAAAAACGCATCCCGCTAAAACCGAGAAAGTAATAATACCGGCAATTAACAATACAATCAGATTTCTCACATTAGACATTTTGCTCTCACTCTTTCTTTAGTAATCATTTCCAAAATGCTTGCTTCTGTAGTTTATACGAGTGTTTCCGGCGATGACTTATGTTTATAAAGTGGTTGATCCACCGATTTTATTGCACTTTGGATCGTATGCTTTAAAAGCACTGAAGTCGTAACAGCTCCAACACCACCCGGTACCGGAGTTATCGCTTTTACAATATTTGAAACAGCATCGTAATCAACATCACCGCAAAGCTTACCGCTATCCATATTAATACCGACATCAATAACAACCTGATCCGGGTGCACAAAGTTTTCTTTGATCATTTGAGCGACACCTGCACAAGCAATTAGAATATCTGCTTTTCTGCACTCTACCGCTAAATTCTTCGTCTTTGTATGGCAAATGGTTACGGTTGCATTTTTCCCCAATAAGAGCATTGATAATGGTTTCCCAATAACCATGCTACGTCCGATAATAGTTACCTTTTTGCCGGTCACATCAATACCATAGTAGTCCAGCAATTCAATGACAGCTTGTGGTGTACAGGGAGGATAGCCATTTTTGTTTCCCGTATACACATACACGGTATTCACAAGCCCCATACAATCAACGTCTTTTTCCTGTGCAATCATATATTTCAGTTTTTCCCCTGATAGGTTCTTGGGTAGGGGCATAAAAAGGAGTATTCCGTGTACACTTTTGTCTTCATTCAAGGAAAGAATCGTATCTTCCAGCATTTCTTGTGAACAATCAACTGGAAATGCAGTAATTTCAACCATTGCTGAAACTGCTGAAAACCTTTTAATTATCCCTTTTTCGTAAGCCAGATCATCTTCTCTATTGCCAACTCGTACAACTGCCAATTTAGGAACAACACCCTGCTTGCTTAATTGCTCGATATCTTGCGTAAACTTTTCCATTAAACAATGGACCACAGGTATTCCTCTTAATTCCTGCATAATATCCTCCAAAAAATCAATCATTGTAATTCAATTCTATGAATCCCCTTTTTGCATCAAGGCAACAAGACGGATATCCACTCATGCTTTTTCCAGAATATCTTCAATACCGTCTACTTACTTAACCTCGCAATTCATCAGAAACCTGGCAATAAACGTCGTCACATATCTTAACAGATGCAGCCAAAACTCTTTCAGCTTCTGTATTCATCTTAAAAGCAATCTCACGGTTTTTCATCAATTTTGTATTGGTATATACATTTAAGATGGCACTTTCCATAGCGCATCTTAACGCTGAAGCAGCAACACCCACATCGCTTACAGCAAGTTTTGTACCCTTTACTACCAACTGCTCTATAACATCGATTATGCAGGAAACCTCATATAGTATTTCCATGGGTACGGAACAGGCTGTAACCAGTGTTTTTTCGAGAATTTCATCTCTCCGGGGTTCTTCTTTTGGTATGCCATAGGCTGCAGAAAGAGGTTCAAACACTTCTGCATCTTTTTGTATTAAGCTTAAAAGTTGTCCGATAGAAGTTTGCGTTCTGGAAATAATATGTTCGATGTCATTCTGGTAATGCTCATATTTCTTTTTACCTGATGTTAAGTTGGCTACCATGGAGCAAAGTGCTGCACCGGTTGCACTAATTAATGCACTTGCACCACCGCCACCCGGTACAGGTGATTTAGAAGATAGCTGCTTTATAAATTCATCTATTTGAATATTCATTTCGATTTAACTCCTGATATTATCATTTTTCTTTACCATTGTTACACAATTTCTGAAAAACAGCAATAGGAGCAAAAATTAATGAATCCGCTCCGGTTTTGTGTCAGCTTACCAAGCACGTCATTACTTTACTGTGCACGTAAAGAAACATTTATGACAGGTATATGCGAAAGGTTACCGCTAAGCCCCATGAAATGATTGTGGATCTTAACACTCAATGTTATAAGGAGGCAGAAGTGCTTTCGAAAGAGTATAACAAGAAAATGGATGATTTAAAAGAGGCTCATGAGAAAGAAATAGATGATTTGCATGAAGAGTTGGCTTAGCTACAACAAAATAAAGAAAAGATAGAAAAACGGGTTGAGATTCTCAACCCGTTCTGTATATTATATCAGAAAACCAATGCTTTGCTTATTCATGTAGAGAAAACAATTAATATTTCAGAAAAAGTATTTTAAATCGAAATATTTGCAGATAAAGTTTGTATTTATTTTTTTCGTCTGTTAGCATATTATATATATATGGATAAATTATTTCACTAGGAGGTTTTTTAGTATGCTAATCAATATTATCATATGGCTACTGTTAGGTGCCCTTGCAGGGTGGATTGCAAGCAAAATCATGGGTAGCAAAGGTGGTTTATTTCGTAACGTAATTCTAGGTATTATTGGTTCCATAGTCGGAGGATTTCTTGCCGGGCTAATAGGTATTTCTGCTAGCACTGTCAGCCTTGGAGGCATATTAATTTCAGTTGCTGGTGCTTGTTTGATTATTTTCGTAGCGAGACGTCTCGCTAAATAAAACACAGCGCGGTTTTCAGCCGCAACCAAAGAAGTCAGGAGTCAGAAGCCAGAATTTTGTAAGCTCCATTGATTTTATAAAACGAGTATACTGTTAAGTGTTCCCGAGAGATTATGAATGCAAATGTTGTTTTATATGCAATTAAAATCAATTGAATTTTTTGGTTTTGTAAGGTATAATCGATCTATTATCAGGCTTTGAATAAGGCTGGATAAGCATTTGATTGCGCTACTTTAAAGTTTGTTGCACTCTCTACATGTGTTCCCTAAAGGAAACTTAAGGGAAACTAAAAGCAAGCCTAAATGAAGCTACAGTAAACCTATAGGAGAGGTAGTTTCACGCCTTTCCGGGAAGCAATTATGCAATATAATGTATTGTATTGTATACTTCGTTTTAATACTCAATTAAAAAGGGGGATATACCAAGTTGGCAATAGAAATTATAACTCTCAGGCTTTTTGTAGCCGCAATTTTGGGTGGAGTTGTTGGTATAGAAAGAGAAAACCAAAAAAGAGCTGCAGGATTAAGAACTCATATTTTGGTTTCGCTTGGATCTGCATTGGTGATGGTTACTTCTGAATATATGTTCAAATTATATGGTGGTGATCCTGGAAGGCTTGGCGCCCAAGTCATCAGCGGAATAGGTTTTTTAGGAGCAGGCACAATTATAAAGCAGGGTGGAAGCGTAAGAGGATTAACTACAGCAGCAAGCTTATGGGTCGTAGCATGCATTGGGCTTGCGGCGGGCATTGGTTTTTATACAGCCGCAATAATTACAGCTGCAATAGTATTTTTAACACTGGCGTTATTAAGAAAATTTGAAAATGTTTTAGTTAGGAAATCAAAATCACCCTCAGAGATTATCATAAGAATAGATAATAAACCTGGTAAGCTTGGAGAGGTGGCTTCATATATTGGAAAGTCTGGTGTTAATATATCAAATGTTGACATTGAAGCTGATGATGAAGATAAATTAATCGTAAACTTTACTTTAAACCTTCCAAAGGGTTTAAAAAAGGAGGATGTTTTGTTTAAACTGAAAGCCTTACCCGACGTAAAGGTCATAGAGTAATTTACCAATAGAGGTCACATTCTTAGAATCTAACGAAAAACGGGGGAGGGTGCTAAAACGCCTATATGTAAGGGTTGAGGCTTGTGGCGCTTTCCAGTTGGTACGTTCCTGCATTGGTGCACAATTCACGCAAGGGCTCATTGAATATTATCACAATGAGCGATGTCTGTTATAAAACAGTATGTGGAATACATACATTCGACTCACCGCCTGTTATGAGAAATAGGTACCCACCACCAAGCGTTTTTCAACCAGAATGGTTGAAAAAAGCGAAGAGGTGGGGGACATCTGATCCCAGTTATAATCATTTTACTTCAACCAGCAATACTTCTCCAATTCCAAAGGGCAGAAGTGTATATTCGTTTGTAAAATGCTTAAAATCAATAAAGGTGTCGGGAGAAACACCTGTCCTCGTTTCAATGTCACTTATCCAATTCGGACCCATAAGGTTAAACAGAGTTGTAGATGCTACAACCTTTATTTCGTTATTTCCGGCTTTTAGAAAGTGGCTTACATCAAACAGAAATGGCTTGATATAACCGACATCAACAAATTGCTTATTTACATAAAGCCTAAGGGTTGCTGCATGAACATCCTTTATTTTTAGTAATGCCTTTTTCGGTACAGAATCTAAGTGAATGCTTTGTGTAAATTCTGCTTTGTCTGCATAAAACGGGTATCCACATCGTGTAAGGTCGTTTATAAGGCATTCTTTGTCGGTGTTTTCAATATATAGTCCTGTCGCCATATCTCCGGTAACTCTAAAATCACCTATAATATAAACAGCTTCTATTTCAGTTGGGTAATGCTCCTTAAAGTTTTTGACCCGCTCATGTACACCGGGACCTGTTATATTGTTCACTTTTTTTCCTTCAAGAACAAGAGTGTTGCACCCTTCAACAACGAAATCATTCAACGGAATCCGGGTGAAGTTCACATCCTTCCATGATATATCCTTATTAAAAGCGCCTTGCTCACCATAACTCTTTAATGGCTTCACTTCATGACCGTTAAGTAATATTTTTTCGTAATTTTCAGCTACCTCCACGACTGCAGTGATTTCCGAATTCGGTAATGATTTAGCATTAAACTTGTATTCGAGCTTTATTGGAGTACCATTTTTTAATTTGTTAAAGATATTATGTATCCCAAAGACAAGATTTTGATTGTCCAAAACCTTTTTCCCTTCAACATATAATGTGACATTATGAAGGGGCATAATATTTTCACCGGGAATATGAATATCCCAATTAGCTGCACTCTTAACCAGCTGGTACCCAGGGTTAAACTCAATACCCGTTGGCAGATACGCAGGAACCTCTGTTGTTTTTATTTTTTCATCGGTGAACACAACCAGCATACTACCTGCAGAATGGAGAGTGCAATTAATAAAAACTCTGCTATTTTCCACACTGTAGGGTATCTCATAAAATTCTCCACTCATGGGATCGAACAGAACAGGCTTTTTCTCTTCAGGTACTGACATCCTGATTTTAATCTCACGAGTATCATCGGTGTTGGCAGCAAAAACGAGCCTGCCATTTTCGACCTTGCGTACTTGACAAATTACTTTCTCCGCATTTTTAACCGTAGAATCATCAATTATACTTATACGGTAATTGTATTTATGATCTAAGGCTTGTATCGCACTTTGTACAGATTTAACGCGAATAGCGTTTTTGGGGAGAAGGATCGGCTGCATATTACCATCCAACCTTGAAGGCTCTTTTCCCACAAAAATAACGTTTTCATCTCCGGCGGCCTTTGCAAATTCGTTTAGGAGCCGCAATGTGTTTGTGCGAATTGCCAACATCGGAGGTACTACAATAGTGGAGTAAGCACATCTTCCAATTATTAATTTTTTACCTTCAACCCTTGCGTGATTTTCCATTATAATTTCATCACCGTAATGGAAATCCAATTTGTTTGCGGTTAATAAATATGACAGCCTATCGAAGGGCTCATCATATTCGGTATTTTCAACATAGTTATGACCCTTAACCGTAAATTTTCCTGCGTTGTATGTGCTGTGCAAAGGAGAAAACTCGCTCCATACGCTGGAAATTGGGTGCAGCACAAGAATATCAACTTCTCTTTCGCCTTGAGAAACAGCATAGCTGACTCTGGCGGTATAGTCGGCGAAACAACGCTCATCCTCCCACCAAGGCTGTTGTATAAACAGATTGGCAGGATAATCCCTCTTACGCTCACCTCTCATGGAATAAAGGGATAAATGGGAGTTTACAAAGTTTATTCCCAGAACAGCTTGCCAATCGGTTATCCATTTCCTGTGAAAAAAGGATGACTGTTGACCGATACAACCGAAGACCTCACTCAATGTGCGTTCTTTTCCTAACTGATCAGCGACCGAGGTCAGCTGTTTGACAGTAACATGCTGTTCAATGTGCCTTTCTAACTTATCTATTCCAGGCCAATGCATGAATTCATAATGGGGCATTGCAGCACCTACCCATCTTGTCTGGAAAATCATATTATCCTCACACATGTAATGCCCGGTCAGCTTGAGGTTATTTTTATCACACCAATTGTAATAAACCTTTGAAAAGCTCTCCAGAAAAAGTCTTGTAGCAGCATCATAAAAATCAAACCGGATTTTCCTGTAATCTCCGGTATCTAAGAATAATTGCTCAACATGGCTGCAAATATCATACCCTTTCAAATTCATAAAAAAATCAGGCAGACATTCGGACCAGGGAACGATGGGAAAATTATCATACTGGTTTCCCATAATATAACATGGCTCATCGGTAAAAATCCCCGGTATTTCCTTTCCAAAGCTGTCACCGCATTCTTTTTTGTAAGCTTCATGAGTGCTGTTTATAAATTCTTGTGTAACCTTAGGATTCATTAAATCGACATAGGAAGCTCCGTTAAACCATAAGCTATCCAAGGGGGATATCCTTTTGCACACATAAACCTTACCAAATTCTCCGTCGACTTCCTTAAGTACGGTATCATTTTCAGTGATACTTTCTTTAGGCAAGAGGATCAACGCTCTACCTCTATAGGTCTCATTCTTTTCTGGAATAATTCCGCCTGCGAAACCTGAAGGCCATTTGTCTTCATCATAGAGCCATGCATATACACCTTTTTCTTTTGCATAAGCAGTACATTTCCGAATCAAATCCATCCATTCGTCTGAAAGGTAGCCCGTTACAAGCCCTACTCTTGAATGCATGAAGAAACTACCCCAGCCTTTATCCACCATTTCATCAATCTGTCTTTTTAATTCGTTTTCGTCAAGCTTATCATTCCAGCTCCAAAAAGGCGCTGAACGATATAACACAGGAGGGTTTGAAAGCTTTTTAAAATCCATTATGATCACCTCATTATTCTTTATTAGACGAAGGGCTCGCTTAGCATTGATGAGTACGTTCGAAGAGTAACCCATGCATCTTTTTTACGACAATATCATAATTTAATTATAAAGTTTTTTTTTAATATTTCGTGGGTCTATTTTATTATTGTTATGGGTGTTTTCAACTATATCTACAAAACATTTCTGTAAACAATAAGTCTTGAATATTGACACCCAGGGCTTAGAATGCTATTGTTAAATGAAAAAGTTGGAATTGCATTGGATAAAACCTTAGGTAATTTTTATACATAGAAGTATAAATACCCGTTCATATGAAGATTATGCTATTGTTAAAAGTAGTTACAACGCCATCATATTTAAAGTGAGCGATTATATAATTGGAGAATATAATGAAGTTTGAAAAATCATGTGGAGCGATTATAATAAAAAGATATGATACTCAGTACAATGTTTTATTGGTGAAACATGTTAATGGAGGGCATTGGTCGTTTCCAAAAGGACATATGGAAGAAAATGAGACCGAAGAAGAAACAGCAATAAGGGAGATACATGAAGAGACCGGACTTAGCGTGGTTTTAGATACCGGGTTCAGGCATGTTACCACATATTCGCCTATGCAGGGCGTAACAAAGGATGTTGTGTATTTCCTTGCTTTTTCTAAAGAGGGTGAGTTTGTCACACAGGCTGAAGAGGTAAATGAAGCTAATTGGTTTACATTTAAAGAAGCTCATACAAAAATAACATATGCTAATGATATTGCACTGCTGAAAAAAGCACAGGAATACTTAAAACATGTGGAATAACTCTAAAAAATTATGGTTATCCAGCCTTCGGAAGAAGGCCGATGAAATTTAAAAAGTCTTAAATTTCATTAGAAAGTCACTTTGTGACTTTCTGGGTGATAACATATTATTATACGAATTTAGGCAACATATATAGATGATTTATGCAAGATCTTTTTTGTTTCAAATAGAGTATTCAGCACATTACAGAGATATAGGATGTTTTCGGCATATGTGTAAAATATCGGTATGTTGGAGATGAGGTATTTAATAGAGAATATGGGATATAAGAAAAAGCATAGGAAAGAACAGAAGGTACAAAGAATGAAAGAACAAAAGAAACAAGAGAAAATAAAAAACGACCATGGGCATAACAAGGCAATTCGGGAAAGATACGGCCGTACTAGTAGCATTATAGGAATTTGTGTGAATATATTTCTGTTCATCACGAAGTTTATAGCCGGTACATTGACTGGAAGTGTATCAATTGTAGGGGATGCAGTAAATAATCTTTCAGATGCAGGATCATCAGTTATATCGTTTATAAGCTTTAAGTATTCAAGAAAACCTGCCGATGATGGCCATCCATTTGGTCATGCACGCATTGAATATATTGGTTCAACTGCTGTTGCAGTTAGTATTCTTTTTATTGGACTGGAGCTGGTTAAATCATCGGTTGTAAAAATCCTTAATCCTGTAGCTATAGAATTTAGCTTTGTAGCACTCTGCGTTCTGCTATTTTCAATTATTACCAAATTCATTCTATACCGCTATAACGCAGTACTTGCAAAGCGTATAGACTCGTCAATGCTTCAAGCGACATCGGTCGACAGTCTTTCTGATGTTCTGGCTACATCAGTGGTATTAGCTTCCGCTGTAATAAGCCATTTTTCAGGTGTTCAGCTGGACGGTTATATGGGTGTTGCGGTTGCTGTTTTCATAATTGTATCAGGTATTAATATTTTAAAAAATACAGTTAACAGCATTTTAGGAAAAGGTCCATCAGAAGAACTTATTAATATGATTGAATCATTTATAAAAAAGTATGAGGGGGTAATAGGGATTCATGACCTTGTGGTTCATGATTACGGTCCAAATCATTGTTTTGCTTCTGTCCATGTTGAGGTGGATTCAAATGTTGATATTCTCGAAAGCCATGATTTAATCGACAACATTGAAAGGGATATATCATTGGAGCATGGCATTCATCTTGTTATTCATCTCGATCCTATTGTTACTGATGATCCTTTCGTTGATGAGCTTCGAGTGATGGTGGAAGAGATTGTATTAAGTCTTGACGAATCTCTGTCCATTCATGATTTCAGGGTTGTTAAAGGTTCAACCCACAACAATCTTATTTTTGATGTTTTGGTTCCGAATGAATGCAAAGTAAGCGATTCCACGATACAAGAGGTGATTATGCAAAAAATACATAATATAGATAATAATTTATATGTTGTTGTAACACTAGATCGCTCATATGTTTCTTCCCCTAATCAAAAGCTAAAAAAATAATTGAGATTTCTAAAAAATGTTGACATTACTATTTAATTTGTTTTATAATAAAACTGTTGTATAAGTGAACAATTTTACTGAATGTTGAAAGGGTCAGCTTTTGTGGATATTGAAAAAGAGAATATATCAGAGCAGATACAGGATTTATTGAAACAAATCAATACTAATATCAGCCATGTATTGTCAAAAGTCATAGAAGATTCACCTTTAACAGCACATCAGATGTATATAATGAAAGTTATTTCAAAAAGCCCCAGAATTAATTTAAAGACCTTGTGCAACGATATGCTTCTGTCAAAAAGCTCAATGAGTCTTACCTTAAATAAGCTTGTTGAGGGTGGCTATGTATTAAGGAGCGAGCGTCCTCATGACAGGAGGAACATTGATATTAAGCTGACTGAAAAAGGGGAGAGGATTCTTAGTGAAACCACTTTAAAAGTCAGAGGAATATTTAGCCAATTAACGAATGATTACACTTCTGATGAACTGGAGAAAATAAAGTCATGTCTTGAGAAGTTATATCTGTCTACTAGTAAAGTTGTTAATTGCAAAAATGATTTAAGGTAAAACTTAAATTAAGGTATGAAAAGATATCTGGATATCTTAATTATTCGGAAAAAATTATTTTTAGGGAGTTGTTATTATGTTTGGTAGTAAAGAAAAAAACATTGAAAAACTTATTAAAAAAGGTAAGTGGGAAGCACTTAACAAAAAATTTTTGGGCTCAGATAAGGAAACAAGGCTAGTGTTAGCCAAAGCCTGTGCAAAAGCAGATAATCCTGGAGTTAACAGTATACTCACCACACTAATCCGCGATTCTGATGAAAAAGTGCAGCTGGAAGCTGTAAAATCAATTGCAGTAACAGGTAAGGATCATGAAGTCGCTCAGCTACAATGGGTTTTATCTAATACACCAAAAGAGAATTCTGTTTTACATGATGCCGTACAGTATGCAATTTCTCAAGTCAGGGGAAAAAGATAAAACAAGTCTTAGCGCCGCAGTTGTATTGCACATACCGAAAAGGTTTTACTGTCGTTGTTATTGAATTAAAAAAGGAACTGTTACCTGGTGTCATTGCCAATATTGCAGTTCCTTTTTTATTGCGTAAGAAAATATACTTTTCTATATTATGATTGATCCCCATAAAGTCGTGAAACGACTTTTTCCTGCAGGTTTAACTGCAGGAAGTTGCAGCTCGTTGCAACCTGGTGCAATCACAATATGGTTATCCAGCCTCCGGAAGAAGGCTGATGAAATTTAGAAGTCTTAAATTTCATCAGAAAGTCACTTTGTGACTTTCTGGGTGATAACCAT
>ENA-UOOK01002744-UOOK01002744.1-fermentation-metagenome-genome-assembly--contig:-NODE-2744-length-20982-cov-3.509103_pt1 | contig 20982 bp, 15 predicted proteins | sample MGYA00245777_ERZ724023 | MGnify/ENA primary metagenome ERZ724023 (study PRJEB28704, sample SAMN03018312) | fermentation metagenome | biome: anthropogenic terrestrial biome; feature: soil; material...
GATTACCAAAATCAGGACGTGGAGATGTGTATATTCTACGATAATAATGGTGAGCTGCTTAAAGGTGTATATAAAGCAGCCCTATACATGGATGGGAATCTTATTGGCAACACCGAATTTACTTTGAAGTAACAGTACTTACTACCAACTAACAGAAAGGGCGATTTACATCGCCCTTTTCTGTTCTGTATAAATACGGTTTCTACTTCTCATTCTTTCCTATAACCACAATTTTATAGCTTTTGCGAGCAGTACTATCGGCTACTTCGGTTTTAGTCCCATGCGAGTATGCCTTAAAATTTCCGCTTTCCGATTTGCTCTTAGCCGATAATCCGTGGTTCTCTGGCTTAAAGGTACCCTCCTCAAGCTCCTCTAGTATTTTCTCCCAGTCCCTATCGGCTTTCTCCTCCTCTTCAAAAAAGTAAAAGTCTGGAAATGGAGGTATCTTTATCTCTAAAGTACCATCGTTACGCTTTGCCCATAAGTAATCGTTATCAAAACTAGACTCTACCCTAACCTTAGGAAGGTTCTGTGTCATTGAGTCGAGCGATAACGCCAGGCTCTCAAATGCTTGCTGCAGCGATTTTCCAATGGCATCAATATCAATTATTATGGAGCTATTGTCGCGATCAACGCTAATCTTATCGGTTTTGCTATTTAGTTCAATCTCCTTAATAACTCGTTCCCCGGTGCTATCGGCTTCAATAATTCTCACTATTCTCTTGGAATCGGTGTTCTGTGCCTTTAATCCACCAGCTGCAGCAAAAAGCATGACTACTATAAAAAATACAACATCCTTATTTCCCCCGATGATATCATCATCACTGCCGGAGGAAGCGAAGCTGTGATGTTCGCCTTCATGAGTTGTCTGAATCCTGGCGATGAAATTATCATGCCAGAGCCGGGTTATGCCAATTATATGGCTTTTGCAGTTTCTGTAGGTGCAAAAATCCGAACCATCACCACGACTATAGAAGAAGGATTTTCTCTTCCAAAAGTTGAGAAATTTGAAGAACTGATCAACAAGCACACACGTGCCATCATGATTTGCAATCCAAATAATCCGACGGGGTACCTTTATACCCGTAGGGAGATGTATCAGATCCGGGACCTGTGCAAGAAATACGACTTGTTTCTGTTTTCAGATGAAGTTTATCGTGAATATATCTATACCGGTTCACCATACGTCAGTGCCATGCATCTGAAAGGCATCGAACAAAATACGATCCTTATTGATTCTGTTTCCAAACGTTACTCAGAATGCGGAATCCGTATCGGTGCTCTGATCACGAAAAATGAACAGGTAAGAAAAGCAGTCATGAAGTTTTGCCAATGCCGGCTAAGTCCTCCACTCATCGGGCAGATTGTAGCTGAAGCTTCTCTTGACGCACCTAAAGAATACTACAGTGATGTATATGATGAATACGAACTTCGCCGCAAGTGTTTCATTGACGGTTTGAACCGCATACCAGGAGTCTATTCACCTATTCCTATGGGAGCTTTCTATACCGTAGCAAAACTACCAGTAGATGATGCCGAAAAATTTTGCAGATGGCTGCTGACAGACTTCAATTACGAAGGAGAAACCGTCATGTTAGCTCCTGCAGCAGGATTTTATACAACACCGGGAGCAGGTATTGATCAGGTCCGCGTAGCTTATGTTCTAAAAAAAGCAGACTTGGAAAGAGCTCTCTTCATATTGCGCAAGGCTTTGGAAACCTATCCCGGCAGAAAAAGGGTTAACGAAATTTGATCTATGAATTTTCCTTTATACATAGCGAAAAAGATCCATTCTGATACAGGTAGTAAACGAAAGGTTTCACAACCAGCTATCCGTATTGCAACAGTTGGTGTAGCCATCGGGCTTGCGGTCATGATCATTTCCGTATGTATAATACTAGGATTCAAGCATACCATCCGTGACAAGGTCATCGGTTTCGGCGGACAAATAGAAGTTGCTGATTTTCTTACCTTACAGTCCAGTGGCAATTACCCTGTAGTCATCAATGATTCGATGATGAATGTGTTTAAGAAGATCCCCGGTGTAAAACATGTGGAACGCTTCGCCATCAAACAGGGAATTTTAAAAACAGATTCTGATTTTCTTGGAGTAGCCTTTAAGGGTGTAGGACCGGAATGGGATTCCACCTTTATTCATCAGAATATGATAGCAGGAAGTATCCCCAAGTTTTGTGACCAGTCCAGCAGAAACCAGATTTTAGTTTCTAAACTCATGGCAGATAAACTCCATCTGAACGTAGGACAACGTATCTTTGCCTATTTCATAGATAATCAAGGTGTGAGAATACGTCGGTTTACGATTCAAGGGATTTATGAGACCAATCTTAAAAAATATGATGAGGTCACCTGCTATACAGATCTCCACACTGCCGTAAAACTTAATGGCTGGGACAATGACCAGGCCAGTGGAGCAGAAATAACCGTAAATGACTTCAACAAAGTCAATGAAACCGAAGCCTATTTTACCAATCGGGTAAACCGAACAGTAGACCACAACGGGGAAACCTATTCCAGTGCAACGATTCAAGAGATTAATCCACAGATCTTTGCATGGCTTGATCTGCTGAATCTGAATGTATGGGTCATACTCGGACTCATGATGGCTGTAGCCATAGTCACCATGATTTCAGGACTGCTTATCATCATCCTTGAAAGAACAAATATGATCGGTGTACTGAAAGCTTTAGGCGCAAGAAACAAGACTATAAGACATACTTTCCTATGGTTTGCAGCCTTTATCGTAGGCAGAGGACTCTTGTTAGGTGATATCATCGGAATAGGACTTCTCTCATTACAGAAATACACAGGGCTGATCAAACTTGATCCCCAAACCTATTATGTGAATACGGTCCCCATAGAGTTTAACTGGTGGTTCATTCTGGTGTTGAATATTGCAACTATGATTATCTGTATGGTCATGCTGGTAACCCCAAGTTACCTCATCTCCCATATTCACCCTGCCCGAAGTATACGATACGAATAGTTTGATGGCTTCTAACATCATATAAAAAGAAGTTTTATTGTCCTTTTTTCCCATTAAAAACAAAATTCTTACAGAATTAATAAAAATACTGCACAGAAAGTTTTGGGTTGTGCAGAAAACTGGTTACCTTTGCACAAAATTTTTGTTTTTGTGCAATGGATACGATACTAAGCTTTAACTCGTATATCGAGAAAAGCATTGTAGATAATTGGGATAAAGATTCACTTACAGATTATAAAGGAACAACACTCCAATTTCACGATGTGGCACGCAAGATTGAAAAATACCATATCTTGTTCGAAAGTTGCGATATACATAAAGGTGATAAAATTGCTATTTGCGGACGTAACAGTGCCAACTGGGCAGTTGCATTCCTTGCAACAGTGACTTACGGTGCTGTTGCAGTCCCCATCTTACATGAATTTACAGCTGAACAAATACATAATATCGTCAATCACTCAGAGGCGAAAATCCTTTTTGCAGGTGACATCATAACGACACAGATTAATCCAGATAAGATGCCTAATCTTGAAGGTATCATCTATCTCCCCTATCGCAGTCCTATACTATCCCGCAATGAACGGTTCTCATACGCCATAGAGCATATCAACGAGATATTCGGTAAGAAATATCCCAAGTATTTCGGTAAAGAACATATCCACTACTACCAAGATCAGCCTGACGAACTTGCAATGATCAATTACACTAGTGGAACAACAGGTTTTTCAAAAGGTGTAATGCTCTCTTATGAAGCTCTCTGGAGCAATCTGGACTTTATTATGAATGCCTTAGGGCCACACTTGAAGAAGGGAAGTCCTGTGCTGAACATTCTCCCAATGGCTCACATGTATGGACTGATGGTTGAATTTCTTTTCGAGTTCTGTTTTGGAAACCATATCTATTTCCTGACAAGACTACCCAGTCCTTCTATCATTGCTCAGGCCTTTCATGACATAAAACCGGCAGTCATCATTGCGGTACCTCTTATCATAGAAAAGATCATACGCAGAAAAGTTCTCCCTGTTTTCCAGACAAATAAGATCAAATTACTTTTAAATATGCCTATCGTCAATAAAAAGGTCAAAGAAAGTATTTGTGAGAAAGTCAGAGATTTGTTTGGTGGCAATCTATACGAGATCATTGTAGGCGGAGCAGGCCTTAACAAGGAAGTTGAGGACTTTCTTACCAGCATAAACTTTCCTATCACCATCGGCTATGGCACTACGGAAACGGCTCCTTTGATCACTTTTACAAATTGGGAGGATTTCGTTGCGGGTTCATGTGGGAAGCCTGTCAAGAACATGGAAGTAAAGATATTAAGTCCTGATCCGGAAAATATCCCCGGAGAGATTATCACACACGGACTGAATGTCATGAAAGGATACTATAAGAACAAAACTGCTACCCAAAAAGCTCTCGTAGACAATTGGTTTCATACAGGTGATCTGGGTACTATGGACAAAGAGGGCAATCTCTTTATCAAGGGAAGAATAAAAAACATGCTTTTAGGAGCAGACGGACAGAATATCTATCCCGAAGAGATCGAAGATAAATTGAATTCCATGGCTATGGTCAACGAGAGCCTTGTCATTCAAAAAGGAGACAAACTCGTAGGTTTGGTCAATCCTAATCTGGAAGAGGCTCAGTCCTTAGGATTCTCAGAAGAAGATCTTCAGAATATCATGGAACAATATCGGAAACAATTAAACTCGGTCCTGCCCTCTTTCTGCAAAATTTCAAGAATACAGCTTCATAATGAGGAATTTGAGAAAACGCCTAAAAGAAGTATTAAGCGTTATCTTTATAAAGATATGCTATAACTTTTTGGCTGACTCCAAAAAGCGTTTACACATATAACATAGAATAGAATCAAATGACTGAAAATATTGCTAGCATAAATTCACTAATCGAAAAAAGTATTATTGATCATTGGGATTTTGATGCTTTAACTGATTATAAGGGGAAGACTCTCCAATACAATGATGTAGCCCGGAAAATAGAAAAACTACATATTTTATTCGAATATTCCGGTGTAAAAGAAGGTGACAAGATTGCTCTGTGCGGACGTAACAGTGCGTGCTGGGCAGTAGCTTTTCTGGCTACTCTGACATACGGGTGTGTCGCTGTGCCGATTCTCCATGAATTTACAGCTGATCAAATCCAGAATATCGTCAACCATTCTGATGCCAAACTCCTGTTTATTGGAGACATCGTGGCAACTCAGATCGATACGACTAAAATGCCTAATCTTGAAGGCATTATCTATATCCCGGACTACTCCCTGGTACTCAGCAGGACAGATAAACTGACCTATGCCCGAGAGCACCTCAATGAGATATTCGGCCATAAATTTCCTAAATATTTCAGGAAACAGCACATACATTACTATCGCGAAAAGAGTCCTGAGGAGATGGCTCTCATCAATTATACAAGCGGAACTACAGGGTTTTCCAAAGGAGTGATGATTCCTTATCGTGCACTCTGGAGCAATTTCGACTTTGCCATGCAAGTTTTAGGTGACAAAATCAAACTGGGATGCAAGACCATTTGTATTCTTCCAATGGCTCACATGTACGGCATGTCTTTCGAGTTCCTATTCGAATTTCTGCGAGGTGTTCATGTCTTTTTCCTGACACGTTTACCAAGTCCGTCCATTATAGCCAGAGCTTTTACTGAAATCCAACCTTCTCTGATATTATCAGTTCCACTGATCATAGAAAAAATCATACGCAGGCAGATCTTCCCGAAAATTCAAAACAACAAAATCCATCTGCTACTGAATATGCCAGTAGTCGGCAAGAGAATCCGGGAAAGAATCAAAGAGCAGGTCTGCAGATCCTTCGGAGGAAATTTCTATGAAGTCATTATCGGAGGAGCCGCCTTTAATCAAGAGGTAGAGTCCTTCCTACGCCTGATAGAATTTCCTTATACCGTAGGATATGGAGCTACCGAAACAGCGCCTATTATGTGCTATTCCGATTGGCACACCTTTGCAAAGGGTTCTTGCGGCAGGCCCGTCGCACACATGCAGCTACGCATTGACAGTCCTGATCCGGAGAATATCCCAGGAGAGATTCTGGCAAAGGGATTAAACGTGATGTTAGGATACTACAAAGATCCGTCCGCAACAGAGAAGACCATTGATAAAGACGGCTGGTATCATACGGGGGATTTAGGAACGATGGATGCAGAAAACAACTTGTTCATTAGAGGCCGCTCCAAGACTATGCTGCTTGGCTCGAGTGGTCAGAATATTTATCCGGAAGAAATCGAGGATAAACTGAGTTCTCTTGCACTTGTGAACGAATGCCTGGTTATCCAGGATAACCAGAAACTGATAGGCCTCGTTCACCCAGATTATGATGCGGCTAAGTCACTTGGATTATCTAATGATGATTTAAAAAATATCATGGAACAAAACAGGCAAGAATTGAACACACAGATGCCTGTATATAGCAAAGTCGCAGAGATTGAAATTCAGAAGGAAGAATTCCAGAAAACTCCCAAAAAGAGTATCAAACGGTATCTCTACGAAAAATAAAATATACTTTATCAACATATCCTCTCGTATTTAAACTCCTGTTGGTTGAATAACTACAACGAAGTTTAAAAATCAGAAGATATGTTCAATCCTCACTAAGAGCTGCTGTACGGACGCGGCTTAAGGTTTCGGGGGTCATTTGCAGATAATTGGCGATATAGTTTAAAGGGGCTCTCAATACAACCTGAGGATTCAGTTTACAGATTTTCTTGTAACGGGCTTGAGCGGTCTCAAAACGAACCAGATCAGCATGCACTTGAGAAATAATCAGACTTTCCTCCAGAATTTTACGATATAGCATCTGGATGTTAACATTGTGAATAGCCTCCTCTTCAAGTCGCTTCTTAGGCAAAGCATAAATGACAGAAGACTCCAAGGCCTCCACCTGAAGTTTAGAAGGCTCTTCCCTGAAAAGACTCTCAATACACATAAAGATTGATCTGTCCACCCCCAGATGCTCTGTTACCTCCTTGTCATTCTTAAAATAGAACTGGCGGATCAGACCATGCCAGATATAGTAAATATCTTTGCAAACCTCACCTTCATGAATGATCATCTCCCCCTTTGCAAATTTCATAGGAACCAAGATACCCTCTAGAGTAGTCAACTCATCATGGGTCATGGTACTGTACTTTCGAGCAAGCTCTCGAGCTATATCACGTGTTGTTACAGTTAATTCTTTCATACTCTTCCTCCTCCTTATCAAAATTACACTTATATGCCTTATTCTTCACATGAATACAGAATCACAAACCTTTAAGAAGCCCATTCAGAATCAGTCATCCAGTTTCAGAACTGCCAAGAAAGCCTTTTGAGGTACCTTGACATTGCCAATCTGCTTCATTCTTTTCTTGCCCCGTTTCTGCTTCTCTAGCAATTTCCGTTTACGGCTGATATCTCCACCATAGCATTTTGCAGTTACATCTTTACGGACCTGCTTTACAGTTTCACGGGCAATAATCTTACCTCCAATAGCAGCCTGGATAGCAATATCAAATTGCTGGCGAGGAATCAACTCTTTTAATCTTTCGCACATTTTGCGACCAAACGATACTGCATTGCTTTCGTGAGTCAACGTAGACAAAGCATCTACAGGTTCACTATTAAGGAGAATATCCAACTTGACCAGACGGGAGGGCCGATAGGAATCAAGATGATAGTCAAACGAAGCATAACCTTTAGATATACTCTTCAGTTTATCATAGAAGTCAATGACAATCTCTCCCAAAGGCATCAGGAAACGAAGCTCTACACGGTCACCGCTCACATATTCCTGATTGACCAGTTCCCCACGCTTATCCAGGCATAGCTTCATGATCGGACCAATAAATTTTGTCGATGTAATGATACTTGCCCGAATATAAGGTTCCTCAACATGTTCGATTGACGTCGGATCAGGAAATCCGGCAGGGTTATGAACCTCCTCCATATCCCCCTGTTTGTCGAAAACCTTATAACTTACATTTGGAACTGTAGTAATGACATCCATATTGAACTCGCGATCCAGTCTTTCCTGGACAATCTCCATGTGCAACAGACCGAGAAAGCCACAGCGGAATCCAAATCCTAAGGCAATAGAGCTCTCCGGGGAAAAAGTAAGAGAAGCATCATTCAACTGGAGTTTTTCCAATGAAGTACGCAGATTCTCATAATCATTCGGATCAATGGGATAAACACCTGCGAAAACCATCGGCTTTACCTCCTGGAAGCCCTCTATTGCTTTACTACAAGGACGTTCAGTAGCAGTGACCGTATCTCCTACTTTCACTTCAGTAGGATCCTTGATTCCCGTAATGATATATCCCACCTCACCGCTTGACAGTATATTCTTTGGGACCAGATCCATTTTCAGGACACCGACTTCCTCCGCTACATATTGCATCCCGGTATTGAAAAGTTTGACTTTCTCACCTTTCTTGATAAAACCATTATTTATTTTACAGAGAATGATAATTCCCCGAAAGGGATTGTAGATAGAATCAAATATCAAAGCCTGCGTAACGGATTCAGAATTTCCCTGTGGATGAGGAATACGGCTGACAATAGCTTCCAGGATTTCATCAACCCCTTCACCCGTCTTAGCCGATGTTCGTAAGATATCCTTACGGTCACAACCGATCAAGTCAACTATCTCGTCTTCCACCTCATCCGGCATTGCATTCGGCATGTCAATCTTATTGATGACCGGTATGATCTCAAGATTATGATCCACCGCCATATATAAATTGGAGATGGTCTGAGCCTGTACGCCCTGTGTAGCATCTACCACCAGCAAAGCACCTTCACAGGCAGACAGGGAACGGGATACCTCATAATTGAAGTCTACGTGCCCCGGTGTGTCAATTAAATTAAACGCATATTTTTGGCCCTCTTTATCGATATACTCCAGTCGGACCGCTCTGGCTTTGATGGTAATGCCTCGTTCCCTTTCCAAGTCCATGTTATCCAAAACCTGTTCTTCCATTTCACGACCGGATACAGTATGGGTCATTTCCAGCAGACGGTCCGCCAAAGTGGATTTGCCATGGTCAATATGGGCAACAATGCAAAAATTACGGATATTCTCTTGTTTGCTCATAAATTGTTTCAATTTCCTTTTCAATCATTTCTATCTATGTTTTTAATATAACGACGGTTATCCATTTCACGCTGTTTTTCCGCTTCAGTTTCTCGCTTATCGTAGAGTTTTTTGCCTTTGCATAAACCTACCTGCACCTTGACTTTTGACCCTTTCCAATACAGGGATAAGGGAATCATGCTGTATCCCTGTCGGGTAGCGAGTCCCATCATACGCATGATTTCTTTTTTATGCATCAGCAATTTTTTAGGCCGCATGGGATCCCTGTTAAATATATTTCCCTTTTCATAGGGACTGATTCGTAAATTTCTTACATACATTTCGCCATCTTCCGCCAAGCAAAAGGAATCTTTGAGGTTAACGCCTCCCTGACGAATGGATTTGACTTCCGTTCCTGCCAGAGAAATGCCCGCCTCAATGGAATCCTCCACAAAATAATCGTGAAATGCTTTTTTATTGGTGGCAATGATACGATTTTCTTTTTTTTCTGCCATAAAATTCTCCCAAGATTGATACCATGCAATATAACACAGCGTGACGGATTATCTTGTCGTTTCTCCTGTGTAACTTAATAAACTCACACTGCGAATGCCCTCTTGCTCTTCCATTTTATCCACCAAAGAGAGGGATTCATCACTGAGTTTGATTTCCAAAGCCAATTCAATCCCCCCGGAGGAGGCAGTTTTGGATTTGACTTTGTTGCGGGGCAGGGTATGAATGAGCCCATTGATTTTGTTTGCCGCCGATTTATCATAGCGGATAACCAATAAGTACAGGCTTTTTTGAGATTTGAACCCAAAGAAAACCAGCAAATAATACAACAATCCCAACGTCAACGTGGATAGGGATGAAATAAAGTAATACCCCGTTCCGGTCATGATTCCGGCTGTAATGGCCCAGAACATAAATACGGTGTCATTGACATCCTTGACGGCGGTACGAAAACGGACGATGGACAAGGCGCCCACCATACCCAGCGACAACGCCAGGTTGGAGGAGATGGTCATGATGACAACCGCGGTGATCATAGACAGCATGACCAGAGAAAAAGCAAAGGTACGATGATACAATACGCCGGAATACGTAACACGATAGATAAAAAAGATAAATAATCCCAACCCAAAGGCAATGACCAAAGACAGGACAATGCGGGACATAGAAAGATTTTTTACCAGTTCGGTTCCAAACTGATCTTTTATGGCATGGGCAATTTTATTCATGCGTATACTCCTTTTCGTTCTTATAACATTTCACTGCATAATACAAATTTGGATATGGCCATCCGTTCCCGGGGAACGTTGCGCAGAACCTGATCGATATGTTCCGGCATAATATGGTTGAATTTGATTTCCAAAATCACCCGATCATCCTGCAAAACCGGCACAGGCGTCACCGTGGATGAAAACATATCCTGCCGCCAAAGACCGGTCTGCAGATCACTGTCCAACGTGATGCGCAAATCGCTGACCGGATGAAAAAAAGGTGCCCGGATGTAATCCACAATCACCGTTGGAGACAGTGCTTTGGTCCGTATTCGCAGAAAAAACTCCCGGATCAGGGGAGAATCGCTGTCAAGCAAACGATCCACCTCTCCCGCCAGCACCCGATCACAAAAGTTCCTGTCCACCCGCACGGATTGTTTATTGGTCAGATCCCCCCACTTGCTTTTCTTTTCCAAAGCAATGTATGAATCATCCCCGTTGTAAAAACGTATCCGGAATTTGTCCCGTTCCATGACCCCGTCCAACTTTTCCTTGAAAGCCGATGAAAAGGTGTCATCGAAATACAGGCTGCGGATATGATAGACACCCTGCCCCTTGGTATGGGGATCCGGGGAAAGAAGATGGGACAATTGGTGGGCAATCCAAAAAGCATCCGGCCTGGCTATGTAATATTTCAGCTCATGTCTCATCACAGAAACGTTCATGACGGTATGTCTCCGAAATAATAGGCGTACTCTTTGTCCGACAATTTGAAATAGTCATCCGCATACTTTGCCATCTGTATGGCGCGGTTGGTGGCAGAAGAAGAAACGTAGTTTTTCAGGTATCGAACAGACGATTTCCATTTTTTTTCTGTGGTATTCCACCGTATGGCATTCCGTTCCATCTCGGGTTCCAGCATTTTTTCAAATGCCTCGATTTTGGCCAGTACCGCCGCGTTGGAGTAAGATGTTTTCAAATATCCCGACAGACGTTCCAAATACAAGTTCCGGAAGGTCTTGTTTTTCAATAAATTCCGAACCAGCGTGCTGTTTTGTTTGCCGGTACGTTCGACGGAAAACATATACGCAATATGGTTGGAATGGGTATTCCAGGTTAAATCCAAATCATAATAGATCCAGTGCCACTTACCGTCCAGCTCATCGCTTTTGAAAAAGCGGATATTGCCTAAATCCGTATTTCGGGCATAGGCCTCAGCGATGTACCAGTCAATCAAGCTGGTCACATCCACTTTAGATTCGATATAGGCATAGTTTTCCGGTTTGCTCATGTCATGGGAACTGACATACCGTATAATAGAGGCATAATCCGCATTGATCTTCCCGTTTTTCCAGTGGGTACCCACACCGAACAGAATGGTCACGCTCTCTTCAGACACGCCGTAATGCTTGGCAATCCATTCCTCGTTTGTTTTTTCACGAACATAATAAACGCCCCAGTATTCTCCGTTGATATACAAAACCACCCCGCGGTTTGCCTGTACCGCCACATTCATGCCGGCATCGGCTGCTAAAGAAGTGAACATTTCATCCCGCATCATGGCTTTCACATAATCGGAAGAACCCGACCGAAGAACCAGAGAGGAAAAGGATTGTACGTCCAATTCTGCAAACACGGGATATTGCAACGTGGAAGCACCGTATTTTTCTCTGAATTTCAGTTGAAATGATTTTTTACCGAGAGCTCTGGAATAACCGCCGAAAATTTTCAACCCACAGTCCAAAGAAAATCCGTCTTCTCCCGCATAAAAATATTCCACATGGGATAATACTTCAATATCCAGCCAGTAATTGGCTCCCTTATATGGATATTGAGAGGAAGCGCCGTTTCCCTTCATATAAATGCCTCTGTCCTTGTTGAACAAATCTTCCGGATTCGCGCTGAGGGAAACCACCGGCAGGGTATGATTTTCATTGATTAAATAGGTATAGGTACCCACAAAACTCTTCAAATACCCCTGCGCATAGGCGACGGTCCGAAGCACCGTGGTTTTCGATAATCGAATGGGTTCGGTATAGCAGATGCTTTCCATGGTGGGTATGCTGCCGTCCAAGGTGTAATATATGGTACCGTTCCCTTCCAGGATCACGGTCACGGCAGTGGTCTGGTTGTAAACCCCGCCGGGAACACTGGGCTTCGGCGTGGATGCAATATATCGAATACCCTGCCCATTGGCTTTGCCGGGTGTGGGAGCGGTAAAATAAAAAAAGCCGTATTCCCCCTGCTCCCTTCCCTGGCTGGTTCCTTTGGGATACTCTACCAATAAAATGGAATCGACCAAAGTGCCGTCTTTTCGAAAAAGATGCAGCACTTCACCCAATCCCAATCGAAAGCCGGCATGAGGAAAGGTACCGGTCAGAGCCACATTTCCCGACGCAATGACAACCTGCATTCCGCCCGCTTTGAGGGTTTTATTGGGCAGTTGATAGCGGAAAGGGTCTTTTTGATCATCCGATAAGTAATATTCAGACAGATTGATGTTCTCACCGGAATCATTTAACAACTCGATCCAATCGTAATATTTGCCTTTTTGTTTCAAATACGAGGTGTTTGCCAACATCACTTCATTGATAACCAGAGAGGGTTTTGCTTGCCCTTCCCGTTCTTCTAAGAATTTGGCGTACCCTTTCGCATCGTTGGAATAGCCCGGCGTGGGATAGCGGGTGACGGTTCCCGGATCCTGTTTGCTTTCTCGAATCAAGGTGTATTCTTTCGGCAGATTGCGGTATGTGACCACATCCACCGGCTGTCCGGAAGGCGAAGATACATACACCGTTTCAGTCACGGAAGACAGTTTGAAAGAGGTGTGGAGTGCATAGTTCCCTTGGATACCGGTATTCCCTTTTCCGGAAGCAAACACAATCAGCCGGCTGTTGGGAGCCAGCACAACGGCAGGGAATTTCCACTGATACAGATCGCTTTCCAAATCGGACAGGAAAAATCCCTCCAATGAGATTTCTTTCTCCGTGATATTCATCAATTCGATCCAATCGCTATAATCACCGTCCCCATCGGGATACGTACCGGATTGAGATGCCATGATTTCGCTAATGATCACACCGATTGCCGCCGCTTTGGGGGCAGTATAGGGCGTGGTTGCACACCAATCTTCATACCCTTGCTTGGTATTGGGATAGCCCGGCGTGATGTATGGCGTGGAAACATAGCTACCGTCTTCCAACAACGCATAGGCACAACCATTGGGGAGATTGGCATATGTCACCATATCTATGACAGTCCCCCGTTTGGTCGTCAGATACACGGAAGCATAGGTTGCTTTTAAACGAAAGGCGGTGTGTAATTCTTTGGTATTATCCCCCGCCGATGAGCTGTCGGAACAAAAAATCACAATTCGCTCCCGGGGTTTGAGTATCAGAGAAGGAATTTGCCATTCAAACAAATGCTCGGCATCATTGGAAAGCCAGCACCCGGTCAAATCCGCATCCGATTCACCGGCGTTATACAATTCGATCCAGTCGGAAGCATGGCCGTTTTCATCGAGAAAACAGGAAAGGTTTTTCGCCGCGACTTCGGAAATCTTCACGTTGCAATCAACGGTGTCTCCCCCAAAAGAAGCCAAAAATGCTTCTCTGCCTACCGAGGTGTTGGCATATCCGGGGGTACATTGATCCGTAACGACCCATTTCCCCTCTACATAGGCATAGGCCTGATTGTTTCCGCAGGCAACCGTAGCCACCCGATCGACGACAAAGCCGCCGTCGTTGACCAGAATCACAGTGTCTTTCCCTTTTTTGGAAAGCCCGAAAGGCGCCCGCAGCCCAGATGCGTTGCTCAGAGATTCATCACAAAACACCACCAGATAGCCGCCGCTTTTTATCACGGTACCGGAGGGGAACCGCCATTTCACCGAAGCGTCGTTGTCGGACAAACCATACCGGAATAAATTTACATCTTCATCGGTTCCGTTGTACAATTCAATCCAGTCATAAAAATTGCCATCTTCATACGGATAGGCACTTTGATTGGATAGCATGATTTCCGAAATATAAATGCGTTGGTCAGAAAATTCTTCTTCGTTATAAAAAGAGGAAGTAATCCATATGCCTACCCCCAATAGGAGCAGCAATGCCAAGACCATCGCAAAAAGAAGACGATAGCGGATCCATTGTTTGCTGAAAAATACGGACATACTTTTCTCTCCAAATAGTTGAATTTACACGCATGAAATTTATTTTTTTATCATATTTTGCAATATATTGCAGAAAAATTATATCATTCTTCGCTTGCATTGTCAACCAACATAGCAACGATTTTATAAATAATGTAATCCTTTATCATCAAATGAAAAATCGCCCTTTGAAAGTGTAAAAAACAAGAACATTACACTTGACTGCTGTGGTTTTATATGGTAAAATACTCAAGAATATTATATTGGGAAAATTTTGATTCCCAATCGAAGTAGAAAGGAACTTGTTATGAAAGAACTGAAACAAAATTGCAAATGGTCTCTGGTCGTCCCCACCAGTATGGGTGTTCGCATTACCCCTCCTAACGGTCAGCCCGTTTACTCCAGCGATACATTCTTTATGCAGGCAACCAGCGCGGAAACCAACGTTGCCAGCATTGCTTCCTATCTTGGCATGCCTGTAAAAGTCCTGACCACCTTCGTGAAAGACAGCCCTATTGCCCAGTTTATAAAGAGCAACCTCCGTTCCAGATACATGGAATATGAAGGCAAAGAAGTGGAACAGGGCGGCCCCTGGGGGTATCGACACCAGTTTAATATCGCCGATTCCGGGTACGGCACCCGCGGTCCCCGCGTGCAAAACGACCGCGCAGGGGAAGTTGGCAGAACTCTTTCTATTAAAGATTTTGATTTGGATCGTATTTTCGGACAGGAAGGCGTGCAAATTCTACACTTGTCCGGTTTGATCGGCGCATTGTCCCCCGAAACCAGCCAGTTTTGCCTGGAACTTGCCAGAGCTGCCAAAAAATACGGCACCCTCATTTCCTTTGACCTGAACCACCGTGCTTCTTTCTGGCAGGGCAGGGAAGAAGAATTGCACAACATTTTCTGTGAAATTGCCAGCGTTTCCGATATTCTGATTGGCAATGAAGAAGACTTCCAGCTTTGCTTGGGCATTCAAGGTCCCGAAGCCGGCGGCAAAGACATTTCTTCCAAGATTGAAAACTTCAAGGGCATGATCGGCCGTGTGAAAAAAGCATACCCCAACACCTCCGTGTTCGCCAACACCCTTCGTCAGGTTGTCAACGCCAATACCCATCTGTGGGGCGCCATCCTGTTAGAAGGCGACAATTGGACCATCGTTGAACCCAGAGAAATTCGTGTTTTGGATCGTATAGGCGGCGGCGATGGCTTTGTCGGCGGTTTGCTGTACGGCATCCTGAAGGGCTGGGAAAGCGAAAAGTGGGTGCAGTTCGGTTGGGCAACCGGCGCACTTGCCACAACCTTCTTAACCGACTATGCACAGCCTGCCGATGAAGAACAGGTTTGGAGCATCTGGGGCGGCAACGCACGGGTCAAGAGATAAATAATAACTTGCGGCCCATGAAAAAGCATGAACCTTCATCCAGAGAAATGAACAAAAGGATTTGCCATTCGGCAAATCCTTTTCTGTTTTATACTCACTTATCCGATCATACCTTCATTGTAAACAGTGTATAACACAGCAGGGGTGAACAATCGACCGAAACGGAATCCGATATCTACCACACCTTTTGTTTCAGGCTTATAGGCAACAAAAGGCAGGCGTTCTTCTTCCAATTCGCCGATACGGTAGGAAGAATCTTTTTGAAAAAAATCCAAATGGTATCTAACGGTATCCAAACGGGCTTGCAATCCGCCATAGAACAAATCAAACACTTCAAATCCCTGGGGTTTGTTATAATACATCCAGGACTGTCGGTGAACTTTCCGCAGATTTTCAATTCTCTTTCCAAGGAGTTTGCTGTCTTCATAGACCTTGCCAATGGCTTCCATATCTTTATCCAGGTACGCCTCACGCAGGCGAATACCAAAGTCAACCTTATATTCCAGCACGTCCAAAATAGCCCGGAAATAACGGAACGATTCGGCAAACAACCCGGTTTTGGGTCCTTTGTTTTGAAATTCCTGTCGCAGTTCCCGATAAAATGCGGCGGGGTTATCCACGCCTTTGGCATGATCATCCAATAGTCCAAGGAGGGGATCATTAAACAGGAAATACCTCGTACAGTTGGAACGCTGGCTGATTTGGTTGGGATGGTCTGCCTTTTCCATATCGAAGAAATCATATCCGTTCGCCTTGCAGGTGTAGGCGAACAAATCCATCACCTGTTCTTCTACATACTCTCCGCGATACTCCATTTCAGCATACATCTGCAAGCCATACAGGGAGTTGATCAGAGTACCGTCCGCCCCATTGTGCCATACGGTGGCAATGACTTCTTTTATCCCTTTGTTGATACAGGCTTTTAAGGCAGGCAAGCTGGCCTCTAAAGTCAAACTATAACGGGGGCAGGAACTCATCCATGTCCAAATGCCGCCGGCAAAGACCGTTTCGTTGCATATCAACTTATGTGCGTCGAAAACTGCTTCATAATTTTTCTGATTCGAATCTGCATAAGCCCAATATACCTGCTGTATTTCCCGGGGAATTTTTTCCAACATGGCAGGGGTAAAGACCACATTGGCATCATGATGGTTTTTCGCACCGGCAATGACAAAGAGCATATCGCTCCACATCATGGGCTTCAAGCCGTATTTTTGGGCGATTTTCAAGGTTTCCTGCATATGTTCCACAAACAATACATCCTGAGGTTTGGGTTCGACCCCATAACTGAGGTAACGACCATGACCCAAAAACAAGGCTTCATCCATTCCCACATGGATGCGTCTGGAACGGAACATGGAAGAAATACCCGCAAACATTTGGTCCATCAACTGATAGGTTTTGGGCGCGCCGATCCGAAGAATATCATGGGTATCCCGCACGGGAGCGTATACATTCCATTTCAGAGCCATGGCCATATGGCCAAGCACCTGGATACAAGGAATCAGTTCAATACCCAAAGCATCGGCGTAATCATCCATATCCCGGATTTCCGAGGCGGAATAGCGGCCTCTCTGGTATCCGAAATAAGGGTTGTCGGGTACTTCATATGTATCTCCGGTATACAGCATGAACATGTTCAGTCCCATCAAAGCCTGCTTGCGCAAAATGGCTTTCACGGTTTCGGGTTTCATGACCGCGTTGCGGGACATGTCAAACATACTGCCGTTCATGGTAAAAGCAGGATGTTCTTCTGCATAAAACGTTTTCTTCTTTTCATCCAAGGCTTTGCAAAGCAGCATCAAGCCCCGGAAAAAGCGGTTTTTTCCTTTCCCATAGGTAATGACGGCACGGTTTTTATGAAAAGACACTTGAAGAATTTCTTCCTCCGCTTTTTTCGCTTCCACGGTCAGAGAAGCTTTAGGATCCAATTGGAACTCCAATTCATCCTTCAAAAGTTCGATGCCGGCAAGCACTTCATCACAGCATATCAACGTAAATGTTTTTTTCATGCGTAACACCTTCCTTTCATTCCCGGAAAAAGTGTACCATGCTATTTTGATCTTGTCAAATTCATTTTTGTGTTTTTACGGATAAATTCTTTCCATCGCAAGTAAATACCACCGTTCCGTTGACATCGGTACGATAAACGGTGGTGCCCCCGTCTTGCCAGGTGGCAATGACAGAGGCAGCGGGATGGTCATAACTGTTCCCTTTTCCCACCGAAATAACGGCAAAAGAGGCTTGGGTACGGGTAATGAATTCTGTGCTTGAAGCCGAATTGCTGCCGTGATGCCCTACCTTCACTACATCTGCCCGCATATCCCCTGGCATTTCATGTTCGCTCACGGTTTCGGCATCTCCCATTAATAAAAATGCTTTACTGCCGTAGCGGATATACACCACGGCTGAGTAGTTGTTCATGCTGCTATACTTGGCAGATTTGGGTGCTACCATATGCAGGGACAAACCTTCTTCTTCTAAGATGTTGACGCCGGCACCGGCCGCCGTGATGGTCAGTCCTTTTTGTTTTATGGCCAAAAGGAGATTTTCAAATATCTGTGTATTGGTGGATACCCTGGGCATGTAAACCTGACCGATGTCAAAAGAATCCACCACCGTCTGCATACCCCCGATGTGATCGGCATGGGGATGGGTGGCAACCAAATACTCTATCTTGGTATACCCCAAGGATGCAATATAAGAAACAATATCTTTCCCGTTGGATACATTGCCCGCATCGATGAGCATACACCGATTGCCCGGCAAGGCAATCAAAATGGAATCCCCTTGTCCCACATCCAAAACATGCACCGACAGTTCCCCGGACTCGGTTTGATTGTCCCGGGGCTCTGTTTCACTCTCATTTTCATCCTGGTTTTGGGGCAACGACGCTTCCAACCATTGGCATCCCCAGGTAAACAGGAGAAGGAACAAACAGATCAAACACAGTGTTTTTTTCAATCCTTTTTCTCCTTTCGAATCAAAGAGCCGATTTTAACACGGCGAGGCAGGGATATGGACACCATGCTTTCAGGATGTTTGGATACCAAAAGGTTTTCTCCTTCCAACGATACCAAATCATTGACGGTAAAACGGAAAATATCCCCTCTCGGTTCCACCACTTCGAGCCGATCCCCCACGGCAAAAGGATTTTTCGTCTTCACCACAGCCATGCCGGTTTGGGCATCGTACGCCTGCACATATGCGGCAATTTCCCAAGTGCGAATATAGCCGGAGGAATCATATCGCTGCCCTTCCCCATGGGAAGGAGGTCCATAGTAAAAGCCATAAAAATAATCCCGATGGCTGACCTTTTTCACTTCTTCCAGCAATTTTTCATCAAAAGGCTTTCCGGCCACCAGCAAATCCAAGGCCTTGCGGTAAGCATGGGTGATTGCCGCCACATAATATTCGCTTTTGATCCTGCCTTCGATTTTGAAAGAAGTGATCCCCGCTTCCGCCAGATCCTGCAAATGATCAATCATGCACATATCTTTGGAATTCATGATGTAGGTCCCGTTTTCATCTTCAATCACCGGCAGATATTCGCCGGGACGTTTTTCTTCCACCAAGGCATAGTTCCAACGGCAGGCGTGGGCACAATTGCCCTGGTTGGAATCCCGATTGGCCAAATAATGGGAAAGAAGACACCGCCCGGAATAAGAAACACACATTGCCCCGTGGACAAAAGCTTCCAATTCCAGGGATTGGGGGGTGTTGGCACGAATTTCGGCAATTTCTTCTAACGTCAATTCCCGGGCAAGTACCACCCTTTTTGCACCCAATTGGTGATAAAATCGGCAAGCGCCGTCGTTAAGGCAATTGGCTTGGGTGGAAATATGAATTTCCATTTCCGGTGCCAATGCCCGCGTGGTTGCAAACATCCCCATATCGGAAATGATCAAAGCATCCGCTTTGGCTTCTTTCAATTGAGTAAGAAAAGCAGGAAATTTCCGCAGCTGCGCACTGCGGGGAAAGATGTTGGTGGTTACATATACCCGGACATTGTTTGCATGGGCATAGGCAATGCCTTCTTTGAGTTCTTCAAAATCGGCATTTTCCGCCGCCGCACGCAGCCCGAAACGTTGTCCGCCGATGTAAACGGCATTTGCACCGAAATTCACTGCGTATTTTAATTTGCCCACACTACCCGCCGGGGACAGAAGCTCCAATTTCATCATATAGTTTCCTTTGAAAAAGTTGTGCCCAAAGCCGATACTTTGGGCACAACCATGTTATTATTTCAAGTTGGCTTTCAAGGTCGCCAGTTCGTCTTTGAGTTCTTGGGGGAACTTGTCGTCAAACTGTGCATAGAATTTATCAATGCCAGCCGCTTCTTCAAGCCACAAATCTTGATCAATATGGAGAAGTTCTTCTAGGGTTTCCTTGGAAACATCCAGACCGTCCAGCTCGATATCTTCAATCTCGGGAATATAGCCGATGGCGGTATCTCTGGCATCCACTTTATCTTCGCAGCGAGCCAAAATCCACATCAGCACACGCATATTATCGCCGAAGCCGGGCCAAATAAAGTTGCCCTGGTCATCGGTTCTAAACCAGTTCACATTGAAAATCTTGGGCGCGTGGGGGATCTTCTTGCCCATTTCAATCCAGTGCGTCAGGTATTCGCTCATGTTGTAGCCAACGAAAGGCAGCATAGCCATAGGATCGCGACGGACAACACCCACAGCGCCGCTGGCGGCAGCGGTGGTTTCGGACGCCATGATGGAACCTACGAAGACGCCATGGTTCCAATCTCTGGACTGATACACCAAGGGAGCGGTCTTGGCGCGACGGCCGCCAAAGATGATGGCGGACAGGGGAACGCCCTTGGGATTGTTGAATTCATTGGAAATGCAGGGGCAATTGATGGCTTTCGCTGTGAAGCGAGAGTTGGGATGAGCGCCGCACGTAGACTTGTCGTTTTTATTGTATTGGGTATAATCCCAGGGATTACCTTTCCAATCGATGGCGTTCTTGGGAGGATTCTTATCCAGGCCTTCCCACCACACGGTGTCATCATCCAAATTATGTACAACGTTGGTGAAAATGGTATCTCTCTTGGTGGTCGCCAAAGCGTTGGGGTTGGAATTCTCGTTGGTACCGGGAGAATTCCAACC
>ENA-UOOK01002747-UOOK01002747.1-fermentation-metagenome-genome-assembly--contig:-NODE-2747-length-20962-cov-4.399723_pt1 | contig 20962 bp, 20 predicted proteins | sample MGYA00245777_ERZ724023 | MGnify/ENA primary metagenome ERZ724023 (study PRJEB28704, sample SAMN03018312) | fermentation metagenome | biome: anthropogenic terrestrial biome; feature: soil; material...
TGTAAAAGTAATAAAAAAATGATTTATTCTTTGACACAGTTTACTTTACAGTCTCCAGCCCGTCGCCCACCTTGCGGACGGTGTGAATGCGGATTACCGCCTTTACTGAGGCATCATAGCCTGCACCGGGGTTGTGCACAATCTCCACCTCCCTGATGTCGGCAGAGGAGATCATATCAAGCTCCGACACGTCGCGTAACTCCCGGTTATTGACGTAAATCTTTGCTTTCCCTTTTCCGAAGATCGAAAAGTCACCGTCATCACCCGTGATGGCCGGCAGCCGCTTCAGTACATCGTTGGCGGTGCCAGCCTTGCTCAATACGGTGTTTTCCACCGTCGCTACTACGGCATCACTGCGCAGCCTGATGCGGGGCAAATCCCCTTCTACCACCACCTCACTCAGCATGGTGGTGTCCGGATGAAGGGAGATGGTCTGTTCGGAGAGTGCCGGCAGGGTTCGTGTTTCGTATCCGATGAAAGATACCCTTAACAGCGCATTGGAGCTGTTGCTATTATCGGCAAGAAGCAAAAATGTACCCTCCTGATCGGTCGTTGTCCCCGAGATCAGGGTGGAGTCGGGGAGAGAGTAGATGGCCACATTGGCAAATTCAATGGGATTGCTGTCGGTATCGGTTACCGTTCCCTTAATCTGTGCTATGATCGGCATGATCAAGCCACATAATAGAATTGAAAAGAGAATTTTTCGCGTCATCATATTTTTTATTTTATACAGTGATATGACGCAAGTTCTTTTCAATAGGTTACAACTTTAGATTGATCTTATAATTTGATTCTGCTCCAACCTGAACTTGGGAGTATGGACGGGCTGATTGATATCCTCATTGTCGCGATAACCAATTGCTACTGCAAACAAAGTCTTATAATCGTCATCCTGTAAAATATCATCATACGATTCCACCTGAATACCTTCCATCGGAGTAGAATCTATTCCTAAGCTTGCGGTGGCACTCAGGAAAAATCCCAATGACAGATAAACCTGGGAGATCAACCATGTCTTGATCTGTTCATCGCCTCTGGGCTTCAACATGCGATTATAATATAATGTTGCCCCTTCGGGCAGTAATGCAAGCTTATTATTTTCAAAAGTTTCCACATCCTTAATTACGCTGAATACCACCACGTGGCTTGCATCCAGGACCTTCTGCTTATTATTGTAAGAAGCGTCGGCCAACTTACCTTTTACCTCTTCATCTGAAACAAAAGTAAACTTCCATGGCTGACTATTGATAGAGGATGGACTTAATCTAATAATCTCTTTCAGCTTCTCTATTGTTTCATTGTCAATCTTTTCATTCGGATTATATTTTTTTGTGGTGTACCTGCTTTTCGCAATATTTAAAAAACCCATATCTTTTCTGTATATATTATTTGAATTACGGTAAAGATCACGCAAATAGTATGCCAGTAAAATTGTGCTGGTTGTCAATGGGTTATAGATACCGATAGCGGTTCACGAGATCATCTTGTCATCTCACGCCAATTAATTAAAAAAAATTGTATCTTGCAGTCTCATATCTTTTAATTTGTATTTATGCACCAGAGCCCAATAAAACGCAAGGAAGACATCGGACTGTCGCCGTATGAACTGAAATTTCGGGGAAGGCACCGTTCCCCGGAGGTGCGAATGACAGTTTTTGATATCGGACAAGATGATGTGACGGAGACAATTATCCACTCGGCAGAAGCACTTCAGTCGTATAAGGACAAGTTTATCTGGCTTAATATAGACGGCCTGCATAACGAGGCATTGATGAGGGAACTGGCGGACAGCCTGCTCATCCCGGCAGAGATCTTGTCGGATGTAATGGAGCCTGGCACCCGCCCACAGACGGAAGAATTCGACAATGGTCTCTTCGTATCTATCAAAATGATGCAATTCGATGAACCGTTGCGTCAGGTGTCGGTAGATAATCTGGGTATCGTGCTGATGAACAATATGCTGATTACTTTTCAGGAGGAACGGAGCAGTCTGTTTAATCCCGTAAAAGAGCGACTGAAGAAGCATTACAAGAGATTCAGGTCCCTGGGAGCCGATTATCTTGCCTTCGCCCTGCTGGATGTGGTAATTGACAATTACATTTTTATTTTGGGTGAACTTGGTGAAAGAATTGAGACCATGGAAAACAAAATGGTGCTTAACCCCGACAGGGAAACACTTAAAATAATTAATCTGTTCAAGCATGAACTGAGTGATCTGGGTCGTTATATAAAACCTGCCCGGGAGATGATCACGAGCCTCATGAAGATGGACAGCGACTTTGTTGCCCAGAAAAATTACAAATACTTCAAGGAACTCCATGATAATATAAACCAGGCAGTGGAACTACTCGATTATTATCATGAAGTTTTGTATGACGAACTGAATATTTATCACTCTTCAATGAGTACCAGGCTGAACGATATCATGGCTCTGCTGACAGTCTTCTCGGTGGTATTCATCCCACTTACCTTTATCGTGGGCGTGTACGGGATGAATTTCGACAACATGCCGGAACTCCATCTGCCGCATGGCTACATCATTGTCTGGGGAGTGATGCTGTTGATTGCAGCCGGCATGCTCTGGTATTTTAAAAGGAAAAAATGGTTCTGATACACAAAAAATAAGGACTTAAAACCCGACAATCGTTCAAACAGCGGTTTTTAAGCCCTTATATTATTTTCCCCACACGAGTGGATTTACATTTTTCCTCCGCCCCGTGCGTTGAGGTAATCGATGATGGGACTGATATTAAAGTAAATCCGGTCCACTTCGAAACGGTTTTTACCGAGCGACAGATAATTCACCTTGTTCCCTTTCAGAATTTTGTCTTCTCCCCCGAAGTTATATCCCAGAAAAGGCAGTATATCGTATTCATGAGCCACTTTGATCACATAAAAAGGAGTTTTCTCTGACATGCCATCGCCGGTACCAATAATGGCATCCTGCACGATACGCCGTTTGAGAGCCACCTTCTTGTACTGTTCCGTATTATTCTCCTGTGCGTATACCAGCAGCTTTGCATTCAGCGCACGCAGATTGAACGGGTCTTCCAGAAGCAACGCATCGGCGTATTGTAAAATATTTTTGTAATCTTCCGGAACCAGGGATTGTTTTGACAGGATCGCCGCCAGCTTGCTATTAAATTCGGAAGTGTCCGTGGGAACATATTCCGGCTGGTATACATACCCAAAATAGAGGTGTCTGCCTTCTTCAGGATTCATCTGGGCTGTACCCGACAGGTATTTTTTCATCAGATTCGGGTAATAATAGGATGAAGCCTGTTCCTTCACGTTTCTCTCAATCTGTGGAAAATCGGGAGCCTTAAATAAATCCTGTGATTTGGACTGAAAAAATATGGATGCGAAAAGAACGAGTATAAACAATATTTTTTGCATAACCTTTTTTTTAAGTGTCAGATTTTGTTTTCTGTTATGGTGCGTATTGTTTTAACACCTGCAAGACGGTTATTGTTTACCGGAAACAGTCACACTCTTGTCTATTTTGGATATCAATCCCTGTAGTACATTGCCCGGGCCTAACTCCACAAATTCAACCGCACCGTCGGCAATCATCTGTTGTACCGACTGGGTCCATTTCACCGGAGAGGTAAGCTGCGCGATAAGGTTCTTCCTGATGGTGGCAGGATCGGTCTCTCCCCGTGTGGAAACATTCTGATAAACGGGACAAACAGGTACCGAGAACGGTGTAGCTTCAATTGCTTCCATCAGTTCCAGCCTGGCAGGCTCCATCAACGGTGAGTGAAAAGCACCGCCTACTTTCAAGGGCAGGGCACGCTTGGCACCGGCTTCCTTCATCAGCTCGCATGCTTTTTCTATTCCATTGTTCGTCCCCGAAATCACGATCTGCCCGGGACAGTTATAGTTGGCAGGGACTACCACGTCGTCTACCAATGCACAAACTTCTTCCACTTTCTCATCAGACAATCCAAGGATGGCTGCCATAGTTGAAGGGTTGGCTTCACATGCTTTCTGCATGGCCATCGCACGCGCGTAAACCAGCTTTAAGCCATCTTCGAAAGATAATGCACCGGCAGCCACCAGGGCTGAGAACTCACCCAGTGAGTGACCTGCCGTCATGTCGGGTTGAAACGCTTCACCAAGACTCTTTGCCAGTATTACCGAGTGGAGAAAGATGGCCGGCTGCGTTACCCTGGTCTGCCTGAGCTCCTCATCAGTACCATCAAACATCAGATCCGTTATCCGGAAACCAAGTATTTCGTTCGCCTTCTCAAAAAGCTCCTTCGCCAAAGGCAGTGTGTCATACAACTCTTTTCCCATACCCACGAATTGGGCCCCCTGGCCGGGGAATACATACGCTCGATTCATACGATTTCTTATTTTTTCATTAAAGTATATTTACAAACCGCTGTAACTGTCAATCTTTCTTTTAAAAAGCCGACTGCTATTTACTCTTTTCCCGGATCTCCACACGGCGGATCTTTCCACTGATGGTCTTCGGCAATTCATTCACAAATTCAATTACGCGAGGGTACTTATAGGGTGCAGTCACGTTTTTTACATGTTCCTGGATCTCTGCAGCCAATGCATCGCCTGCTTGTGTTTTATATTCTGCCGCCAGCACAATGGTGGCTTTGATCACCTGTCCGCGGATCTCGTCGGGGACGCCTGTGATGGCGCACTCAACCACGGCTGGATGCGTCATCACTGCACTTTCCACCTCGAAAGGCCCGATGCGGTAACCGGAACTCTTGATCACATCGTCGGTACGCCCCACGAACCAGTAGTAGCCGTCTTCGTCGCGCCAGGCCATGTCGCCTGTGTGGTACACATGGTCGGCATATACCTGTTCCGTAAGCTCCTTATCGCGGTAATAACCCATGAACAACGACAGAGGTCGTTTCTCATCGGTATAAAAGACGATCTCTCCCTGCTCGCCATCTTCGGCTGAACGTCCGTCCCAGGTGAGGAGATCCATCTTGTAGAGCGGGTTGGGAACGCCCATTGAGCCGGGCTTCGGTTCAATCCAGGGGAAAGTGATGATGGTGGGTGCCGTCTCTGTTTGCCCGAAGGCTTCCATCATCTTAATGCCCGTCTTTTCATAAAATGATTCAAATACCGATGGATTCAGTGCTTCCCCGGCCGTGGTACAGTATTCCAGTGACGAAAGATCGTACTTGCCAAGATCTTCACGGATAAGGAAGCGGAATATGGTGGGAGGAGCACAGAATGAGGTTACCTTGTAAGTTGAAATCATGCGAAGCATGTCGTCGGGAATAAACCGGCCTTCAAAATCATACACGAAAACGCAGGCTCCCGCGATCCACTGTCCGTATAACTTACCCCACACGGCTTTGGCCCATCCTGTATCTGCCACGGTGAGGTGAATACTGTTTTCGTGCAGATTATGCCAATATTTGGCGGTGGTAATATGCCCGAGCGGATAGGTGAAGTCATGGATAACCATTTTGGGCTGTCCGGTAGTACCTGAAGTAAAATAGAGGATCATGATGTCCTCGTTGGAATTGGGTTTGTCCGGTTTTATAAAAGAGACCGCATTTTCTACGCCTTGATGAAAACTGATCCATCCTTCGGGAAGAGTTTCACCAACAAAAATACGATGTTCTACCGAAGGTGATTTGGGCATGGCGAGGTTCACGTGGTCAATCAGATTTTGATCATCCGTTGCCACGATGGCTTTGATACCCGCCGCGTTGTTACGGTATACGATGTCTTTGTCGGTAAGCAGGTGGGTTGCCGGTATCGCCACTGCGCCAATCTTGTGCAGTGCCAGGATGGTCTGCCAAAACTCAATGCTTCTTTTAAGGATGAGCATTACCATATCTCCTTTCCCGATGCCCAGCGATTGAAAGAATGAAGCCGTCTTGTCGGAGAGTGTCCTCAGTTCGCCGAAAGTAAGGTCGCGGTGGGCTCCCTTGTCGTTTGTCCAGCAGAGTGCCCTTTTTTGAGGATCTGTTTCTGCCCATGCATCCACTACGTCATAGGCGAAATTAAATTGTTCAGGAACGATAATTTCATAATTGTCAATGAAATCCTGATGAGATGTAAATGTTGTTTTCTTTACAAATTTTTCTAACATGATAACCTGGTTATTGGGTCGGTTGACGGAAAAAACTTTGATTCACGACAGATTGCGTGGAATTATGGGTATAAGACCACGGTCAGGAATTTTACTGGCCTGTCGTTGAGCGCTTTCATGCCGTGCGGAAGGGAGGAGTCGAAATAGATACTGTCTCCCTCGTTGAGGGTCAGATTTTTCCCGTTTATGTTCAACAGCATGCTGCCTTCCAGGATCATATTGAATTCCTGTCCTGCATGAATATTTTGGTAAAAATCTTCATCCACGGGTTTGGGCTCTACCGTTACGACAAATACTTCAGCTACGTTATTGTTAAAACCGGATGTGAGCGACTGGTATTTATAGGCCGATACTCTCTCCACACTTACTCCCTTGTCTTTGCGCGTAATAAAATAAGAATTCATTTTCGGCTCTGTACCGAACATCAGTGTAGCCAGGTCTACATTGAACTCCCGCTCAATCCGCTGTAAGAAGGAAACAGAGATGTCTTTTTCACCTGTCTCATACTGCAGATAAACCTCTTCATCCACTTCCAGCTTTTGTGCCATCTCGGCCGGTGAAAAATCGAGTGCGTCCCGTAATCCCTTGATGCGCTCTCCTATTAGTTTTAAATCTGTTGCCATTGTAGTACGTGTTGATTTGTTCTTGGGGTTCCAAACCCATCTTGGCGAATATTCTGCAAAGATACTTATTTTTTGTTTAAATGAACAGAAACAAACTGATTGCCATCACTGCCATTCCGGCGACGAGCCCGATAATGGAAAGATGGTGCTTTCCATATTTCTCGGCACTGGGAAGCAATTCATCCAGCGAGATAAAAATCATAATCCCGGCTACCGCCGACAGGATTAGGGCGTCCAGTGCCGGATTCCAAAATGGCAACAGAAACAGAAAAGCAATCAGCGCACCCAACGGCTCGGCAAGTCCCGATGCAAAGGAGAGCCAGAATGCTTTCTTTTTACTTCCTGTGGAATGATAGATGGGGACGGCAACGGCAATGCCTTCGGGAATATTGTGAATGGCGATGGCGGCAGTGATGGGAATAGCCACTTCCATTGCATTCAGGGCCGACATGAAGGTGGCGATTCCTTCGGGAAAGTTGTGGATGGCAATGGTCACAGCGGTGATGATGCCGGTCTGTTTGAGCCGGTAGTTCGATTTCATCTCTTCCACGCCGTGCATCTCGTGCGGATTTCTAGATTCGGGAATAAGAAAGTCGATCATGGCAATCAACGCAATTCCTCCAAAGAGTCCCAGAATCATATAAAACATTCCTGCTTTCTCTCCGTATATGCCGGACAATGCTGCCAATGATTTTGGCAGCATCTCCATGAAGGAAACGTAGATCATCACGCCTGCCGAAAGGCCCAGGGCAAGACTCAGAAAATTGGTATTGGTCCGTTTAGCCACAAAGGCAATCAGGCTGCCAATCCCGGTAGATAAACCTGCAAACAACGTAAGCAGAAAAGCAATGAGGATGGTTTGGTTGTCCATTAGTGGCCTTGAATAATGTAGTTCATGATTTCCTTGTGGATGGCGCCGTTGGAGGCTACCATCTCTTTTCCGAAAATGTAATTGCTGCCATTGCTGAAGTCGGTACATCTGCCTCCGGCACATTGCAGAATGAATGCCCCGGCAGCTACATCCCAGGGTGATAATCCCGAATGGAAATAGGCATCGCTGACCCCGGCAGCTACATAGCAAATCTCCAGCGCTGCCGAGCCTTTGATGCGAAAGCTGCATTTCCGGAATTGCCTCATTGTATGCTGAAGTATCTGTTCGCCTTTTTCATCGAGGCTGTAGGGGATGCCGAATCCGATGTACCCGTTTTCCAGAGAAGATTGCCTGCTGACCTGCAGCGGGAGGCCGTTCAGAAAAGCTTTTCCCTTTTCAGTGGCATAAAACATTTGATCTGCTACAGGATCAAACACCACTCCCAGTATCACTTCCCCCTCCTTCATCAGCGCAATGCTCACAGAAAAGGGAGTGTCGCCGTGCACGTAGTTTGTGGTGCCGTCCAGCGGATCAATGATCCAGGTGAAAGCCCGCTGTTCAAATGTTACCGTATTCTCCTCTGTGAGGAATCCGGCTTCGGGAAATGTTTTTTGGAGTGCTGCTACCAGCATCTGCTCGGCTTCCTTGTCTATGTACGTAACATAATTGCGTGTGCCTTTCAGTTCAATATCGTTACGCCTGAGCAGAGCCTGTTCATTTTTCAGATACTCGCCCGCGGTACGGGCGATTTGTTTTACTTCATTACACAGTTTTTCCAGATCCATACTTGTTTTTTCAGAGATCATAATATTAAATGCTTATTTCTCGGGATACATCGAATCCCACCAGCGGGGATCATTCTTCAGCCATTTTGCGAACCAGGCATAGATGGCATTATTCCAGGCGATCCTTTTGTCGTAATCGTAAATGGCATGGTTCTCTCCCTCCACCTGGATAAACTCTACCGGCTTGTTCAGCAGTTTCAACGCAGTATACATCTGGATGCTCTCTCCGATGGGTACGTTGGTGTCGGCTGTGCCGTGAAGCAAAAGCAGGGGAGTGGTGATTTTGTCGGCCTGAAACAGGGGACTTTGTTTTACATAAAGCTCTTGATTGTTCCATGGATAGCTGCCCGCACTGGCGCCGGCACTGTAGGAATAACCCCAGTAACCCTCACCCCAGTAGCTGGTGATGTTGCTGATGCCCGCGTGCGATACTGAAGCAGCAAACAGATCGGTCTGCGTAATAAGGTACTGGGTCATGAATCCCCCATAGGAAGCGCCGATGTTGCCTATTTTTGTGCCATCCACAAAAGGATGTGCAGCCACGAAGGCATTCACACCTTCAATGATCTCATCGGCAGTCTGTTCACCCCAGGCGTTTACATGACGTGCCGAAAATTCCTGACCATAGCCGGTGGTACCACTCGGCTGCAGGGTATATACCACGTAGTCCTGAGCCGCATAGACATGCAGCGGGTAGGTACTTTCAAAAGTACGGGAGGTGGGACTTGTACCGCCGTAGTAATAGACGATGAGCGGATATTTTTTATCCGGCCTAAAGTGGGGGGGCAGATAATAACGCCCTTCAATGACGTCACCAAAGGAACTTGTGAAGTGCCAGTTCCTTACCTCTCCAAGGGTAAGCCGGTTCAGTCGTTCCGCATAAGGGTCGGAAATGAGGGTCGACTTCATTGTTTTCAGATTCAGCAGGTAGCTCCTGTTCGAGTTGGAGACACTCACTCCGGTATAGGTTGCCCACAGGGCATTTTCGGCAATGTTGAATGAGCGGATAACCTCCTCTTTGAGTGGCAGCTTCTCAAACTTCTTTGTACGGGTGTGGTAGCGATACATATTGGCACAGTCACCTTCCTCCACGCGATAATAGATGATGTTGTCGAGCTTGTTCCACTCCTGAGCGCTGATGGAGGGATTGAAAAATTTTGTAACCGGCTCCACTTTTTTCGTATCGATATCCATCAGGAACGATTGTGTGTCGTAGCTGTTGGCAATCTGTCCGGGGCCAATATTCAGGCCTATACCGTTAAATGCCTCGGGAGCACCGTGAACAAGCAGCTGCTTCCCGTCGGGAGAAAATTGAACCGAGTAGACGTAGGTCTGGTCCTTCCATAAGGTATCTACCTCCATCGTCTCGAGATTTAACCTGTAGAGCGAACTTTTGCGAAAGGGCCGTTCTGTCAGGTCTTCTTCCGACGTGGAAAAAAGAAGGTACGCCAGGTCGTCGGTTACATCATTCAGTGAAGCAGTCTGCCTGCCGAAGGTGAGTTGTTGGGTAAGCCCGGTGTCGAAGAAGTAACGATACAGGAAGTGGCGGTCACGATAGTCCGACTGTCGGTCGTTTATGCCGATCAGCCTTTTCAGGCCTCCCGGATTGCTGATGGTGAGCCTCTCCTTCGCAGAGAAAAAAAGCGATTTCTCGTCGGGTGCAATATGAAAGGTCTCTTTCGGAAGGCCTTTGGCGATGATCCTGCTTTCGGTGGTTAGCGGATCGAGTGTCACTATGGACCGTCCCTCTTCGCTGTCGGTCACGTAGTAGAGCAGATCCTGCTTCGGCATCCAGCTTAACTGTGACCTGTTTGCCATTTCGGAAAGGATGGTACGCTCCTGCTTTGTGTCGTACACCTCGATGTAGCTGCGGTTTTCTCCCCCTGAAAGTGTTTCCTGGAGTGAAAGAAGCACATACCGGCCGCCAGGGGAGATCACGGCGTTGCTGACCCGTTTGCCTTCCAGAATATCATTGATCTGTATCCGCCGCCGGGGACTGTTGCCAAAAGTGTATGCCAACAGCGAGTCTGCATCATCAGGCTTTAGGTCGATTTTCAACGCGGGTTCCGTCTTGTTTTCCGCATCTGTGAGCATCTTGATCACAATACGGGCGTTGTTTGTGAAGCCGTTCAGGTAGGTATCTGCCTGACCCGACTGATGCAGGCTGTCGTTAATCTGGTTCTTGGTGGCCCTCTTCACACCGTCTACCCACAACTCGAACGGGTTGGGCGAAGTCACGGTGATCTTTCCCCTGCCGTAACGGTCACCTGAAACATAAAACGACAACAGCTGAAACGCTTTGCCCGCTACAGGTTTCGGCAAAAAGAAAAAGCCGGCGGTGTCGGGAGTTATGTTTCCTGTGAACCTTTCCTGATCTGGAAAAGAAAGCGGGGAGGAGAGCAACATTTCATCGGAGTAGGGTGTGCCATCCAGGTTCACACTGTCGAGCATGACCGGTTTCCGGACCGGAACAGGTCCGAAGACGGCAATTGTATCCGGTGAGACGGGTTCTCCGGCCTGAAGACAGAGAACCCCGAAGAGTCCCGCAATAAGATATCCCCAATGTTGTTTTATTATTTTCATTTTTTTTCTATATCCTGATTGCCCGGCGGCTTTTTACTTTTTGTGTGATTGCTTCATACTGCTCGTCCATACGAAATACCGGCTGAAAAGGTTTCTCCAAACCGGCTCCCGCTCAAAAATACCGAAAACTGCCGAACCTGAACCGCTCATCGCAGCATAAACAGCTCCCATATCATATATTTGCTGTTTGATGTTACCAATTTCCGGATATTTTTTGAAAACAGGAATTTCAAAATCATTTTTCATTACTTCCTTCCACTCTGAAACCGGCCTTTTTACAATTTCTTTCAGTGAAACCTCCGGCTGGCGAGGAGTGATCATTGCATAGGCTTCTTTTGTGGAAATCGTGATATCCGGCTTTACCAGCAATATAAAATAGCTGTCAAGGCCAACTGTCACCGGCTCCAGCTCATCGCCCGTGCCGGTAGCGAAAGAGGGGGCGTTTTTGATAAAAAAGGAACAATCGGCTCCCAGCTGTACTGCAAAGCGTAAAAGATCTTCACGGGTGTAACCCAATGTAAAGGTTTCGTTCAGTAACCGCAGCATGAAAGCCGCATCGGACGACCCTCCTCCCAGTCCGGCTCCGGTGGGAATCTTTTTGAGCAGGTGTATGTCGATTGGTGGAATTTCCTTCTCTGCCGAAACCAGATGAAGTGCCCTGATCACCAGATTTTTCTCAACAGCTCCCCCGACCGGAATTCCTGACTGAAAAAAACGATAACCTACAGAAGAACCCCCAGGAACAATCTCCAGGGCATCCTTCATGCCAACCGGATAGAAAATGGTCTCCAGATCATGGTAGCCATCCGGCCGGCGTGAGACAATGTGCAGTCCTAAGTTTATTTTCGCATTGGGAAAACAGATCATCCGTCGTCAATCTTTTTTACAAAGATAAAAAATATTATTTAACTATCTTTCCTGATACCCGTTTCTGCTTCTTACAACTCAAATGCAGCCCTTACACCCAGTTCTTTAAACTGATCCTTATGGAAGGAGCAGAAAAAACCGGCGTTGAAAAAACGGTTGCCAATGCCGTAACCCAGTTCCGTGTACGATATGATCTGAGGGGTGTAAAGCTGGCTGAAATAGATGCGTTCCTTGTCGGCAAAGTCCGAGACGAAATTAATATTTTTGAGGATCAGAAAAGGGGTTTCAAACATGACATGTCCCTGGATGTATGAGTCTGACGCGTTGTACAGTTCCCTGTTCAACAGGTTAAAGTTACCGCCCAGGCCATCGTTCCAGTTCTCCGAAAAGTTGTATTTGGAAAAATAGACGAAGTCGGCAAAATATTCTGTTTTCTGATTGATAAAACTGCCGGTACCAAGATGATACTGCAGCGAATGCCTCAGTCCGAAAGGAATATGCTGGCTTATATCGAACTCAATCCGGTTGTATTGTGAGGTACTGCCCAGAATATCAAGGAAACTCCGTGAAAGCTCCAACTTGAACGTTGGAAATGAAGACCTTTCATATATTTTTTGCTGTCCCTCGTATCGATAATACTGCATTGGAGTCCAGCTGATCCTCATAAAAGGGGCAAATGACCTCTTTGTACCGAAAAGATCCTCAATGGGTTCACTGTCGCCCGGCAGTGACCGCAATTTCATTGGGTTATTTTTACTTTTCCGTATGTGATAATCCACGCCTGTCTGCAGCAACAATCCATTTGCAGCTTCCAAAGTGTTGAATAACCTGAAATAATAATCCTTGTAATAATTCAATGAGATATCTTCAAAGGTGAGTCCCTTGTTTTTAAGGCTGTCCTGAATCTGATCGACGAACAACGAACTGTAAGTGGGATTGCCACTTCCTAAAGAAAAGGTGGCGCTACTCAGGCGATAAGGATCATAATTCCATGTGGTGGTCAGATTGGTGAAAATATCTTTCTGGCGGGACATATATCCTGCGGTAGCATTGATATCTACCGTACGATTGCGTTTCAGATCGATGATGAACGACAGCTTCTGCCGGTAGGTGATGCCGTCGCGAGAGCTGTATCCCAGCATGAACGGATTAAACAGACCGGAGTACCCTATTCGTGTCGACCGGTACTTGTACTTTGAGTTCATTACCACCCGTTGCGCCACCTGCTGTGCCCTTTGCATGCCGGAGAGGGTATCATTCGCCGGATACCTTGCCCGCTCATTTTGCTGTGCAATATGCCGGTTAATCACATCTCTTTCTCTTGCCTGCAATGGTATGGGTCTCATCTCTTCCCAGAAGAGAGAGTCCCGGAGAACCGGTACTGAGTCGAGACGTACCTTGTATGAGTCACTGATGTTGAGTGAAGGGGGTGTCTCCTTGATTTTACGCAGTTGAATGTCACTGTACTTGACGTTTGCCAGATGTCTGGCCGCCAGCGTATTACCCAGGTATGAGACTGTCTGGTAAATGGTGAACTGTACTGGCAGGTAATTAGTGATCCATTCATCACCCATGGTCATTTCAAATGAAAAGTCAGCAAAGATATCGAGTCCCTCCCCCCGAAAAAAAATAATCCGCCATGTCCCGTGTTCTACAATAAATGAGCCTTTTAGCAGTTTTGTGTTTTCGTATATCGGCGTGTAATGGATATTGTAGTAAGTTTTATTATTCTCGGTGAATGTCTGATAAAGTGTATAACGGTAATATTTTGCCGTGCTGAACCGTATCGGCATAAAAAAGCTCTCGTCATTGGTCGTTTCCCCGTAAATGTTGATATTCAACAGCTCAAAGGGTATCATCTCTATATCTTTCTTCGCGGTGAGCGTTCCCGACACATAACGGATGTCCTGTATATAGGTCTTGGGGTATGAGTAGTAAAAGTCGCTGATTGTTTCAATTACTGCTTCATCGTTCTTTGGATCGTGTAAGACAAATCGCGGAATCAGATGGGTATATTTATATAGAAAATTTTTATTGATTGTTTCCACGTAGCTGCGTGTATATACTTCGGCCTTGAAATGTTGCAAAAGGCCGTTGTATTTTTCAGCAGCATTCATTGCCCTGTTCATAATCGTGTCAGCCGGTAATTCCCGTGTTAACGCGAAACATTGGTTAGAGACAATAACGAGAAAGAAAATATGTAAGATGACTCCTTTTTTCATTCTGATCTACAAACTTACATTTTTTTTAAACGTAGTAATTAATTTTTATATTACTTTTTTGTTACTCTTCGGGGAATAATATCTACATTTGTGTTTTAGAACATAGTTCTATAGCACTATGCCCGGAAAAAAGAAAGAAGTAATTGATTTGTCCTCAACTTTGCCTGATATCTGGAGGATGTTGACAGATGTTGAGCGGGACCAGTTGCGTAGTAATGCACGAATTGTTCATTTTAAAAAAAATGAACTGATCTATCTCGAAGATGAAACTCCGCAGGACCTGATGTGTCTCTTCAGAGGGAAGGTGAAAATTTATAAGAGCGGGGTAGGGGGAAGGAGTCAGATCATAAGGATTATTCGCCCGGTACAGTATTTCGGATATAGAGCCTATTTTGCGCGTGAACCCTATGTGACAGCCGCTTCGGCTTTTGAATCCTGTACTGTTTGCCTGATCCCCATGGAACTGATTGAACAATTCCTTCGCAATAACGGCGATATGGCATTGTTCTTTATTCAGATGCTTTCAGTAGACCTGGGTATTGCCGACCAGCGGATTGTGAATCTCACCCAAAAACATGTGCGTGGCAGACTGGCAGAGTCGCTGATCTTTCTCAAGGAGAGTTACGGACTGGAAGAAGACGGAGCAACCATAAACATTTATCTGGCACGCGAAGACCTTGCAAACCTGTCGAACATGACCACCTCCAATGCAATCCGAACTTTGTCGAACTTCGTAAACGAGCGGGTTATAGCTATTGACGGGAGAAAAATAAAGATTATCGATGAGGAGCGTCTCCGTAAAATTAGCCGCATTGGATAATGGTTTTTTATCGAAATTTGTGATTTTATTTTTCTGTTTTCAGAAACTCATGTATACCTTTGCTGCATACTTTTCATATGCTGAGAATGATTCGAAAAATAGCCCGTAACATACTTACTTCCTATTACAGACCTGTTAAGAAATTTGTGGACGACCCACTGGGAACACAACAAAAAACATTGAACTACCTGCTTGAGCATGGCCGAAAAACGAGATACGGAACTAAAAATCATTTTGATAGGATTACCGGTGAAGCGGACTTTTCCAGGCTTGTTCCTGTGATTGCATATGAAGATTTGCGTCTCTGGCTCGACAAAATCATTATAGAAAAACAGGCGAATGTACTTTGGGATACCCCCGTGCGATGGTTTGCCATGTCTTCGGGCACCACGGAAGACAAAAGCAAATATATACCCGTTACCAAAGAATCGTTATTTAATGGAAATTACAAGGCTGGTTACCACATGCTTGGAATGTACGCCATCCATTATCCCGACAGTGCTTTCATTTTGGGGAAAACGCTTGTCATGGGCGGAAGTCAACAGGTCAACCGAATTGGCAACGGTATTTATACCGGAGATATTTCTGCTATCCTGATGAAAAATCTGCCGGCACCGGCCCGGAACAGAAGGACTCCCGAGAGCATCGCTCTGCTTTCCGATTGGGAAGAGAAATTACAAAAATTAACCGATTATGCCATCGGGAACGATATCCGGGCGATGATAGGAGTACCTTCCTGGATGATGGTGCTGCTAAAAAAAATTGTGCAGGAAACAGGCAGATCTATTCCCGACATTTGGCCCCACCTCGAAGTTTTTTTTCACGGAGGTGTGAGTTTTCTTCCGTTTCAGGAACAGTATGAAAAAATGATTCCCTCCGAAAGAATGCGCTACTGGGAGACTTACAATGCTTCAGAGGGCTTTTTTGGCGTGCAGTTTGTTCCGGAATCAAAGGATATGCTGCTGTTGCTTGACAACGAGGTCTACTATGAATTTATTCCCGCGGGCGAATGGAATAAGGCGCAACCGGATACCATTCCGCTGAGTGGTGTGGAAGCCGGTAAACAATATGCTGTTGTGATCAGTACAAGTGGTGGCTTATGGCGCTATAAAATCGGGGATACCATAGAGTTCACCAGCACCAATCCATACCTTTTTAAACTGACCGGACGCACACGGCAGTTCATCAATGCTTTTGGAGAGGAGCTGATCGTGGACAACGCAGACAGAGCCATTAATGAAGCTTGTCAGCAGACCGGGGCGAAAATCACGGAATATACCGTGGCACCGGTTTATTTCGATGATGACAACAATGGCGCGCATGAATGGTTAATTGAGTTTGAAACACCACCGGCAGACATGGGACTGTTCCGGACCCTGCTAGATGAGAGTCTCAAAAAGCTGAACTCCGACTATGAAGCAAAACGCGCTTATGACCTCTCACTGAGTATGCCTGTAATAAGAACAATGGAAAAAGGGATGTTTTACGAATGGATGAAATTTAAAGAAAAATCGGGAGGGCAGAATAAAGTGCCGAAACTGTCGAACGACCGGAAATATGTAAATAGTATTTTGCAATTCGTCGCTTCAAAATCCTAAAATTGAATAAAAAGAGTGATCCCTTAGCTCTATATGAGAAAGATTCTGTAACTTTGCACGCTAAAACCGACTTGTAACGAGATGAGAATAAAATCTGTCATTTTTTTGCTGCTTGCAGCGGTGTTGGTTTCCTGTAACGAGTACAATAAAATATTAAAAAGTACCGACAGAGACCTGAAATACACTTATGCGAAAAAATATTTTGAAGAGGGAAAATACAATCGGTCTATTACACTCCTCGAAGAATTGGTAACCTTCATGAAGGGAACTGCCCAGGCCGAGGAATCCCTGTACTTACTGGCTCAGAGCCACTACAATTCAAAAGATTATTATTCTGCAACAGAGGTATTCACTACCTATTACAATACCTATCCCAAGGGTGAATATGCCGAACCGGCGTTGTTCTACTCTGCCTATGGCTTGTACCTTGATTCCCCCGATTCGCGCATGGATCAAAGCAAAACTTACCGGGCTATAGCCGAGTTCCAAAAGTATATAGAACGATATCCTCAGACAGAAAGAGGGGAACAGGCCAAAAATTACATGTTCGAATTGCAGGAGAAGCTGGCCTATAAAGAGTTGCTTGCCGCACAGCTTTACCTGGATCTGGGCAATTATATGGGGAATAATTACGAATCGGCGGTGATTACGGCGCGTGAGGCAATCAAAAGTTACCCCTATTCACGGTATCTTGAAGATTACCAGATCACCATCCTCAGAGCCCGTTATGAGTACGCACAACGAAGTACTTTGCTCACACAGCCGGAACGCTATCGTATGGTAGTAGACGAATACTTCAATTACACCAACAGCTTTCCCGAAGGGAAATATACTGCCGAAGCAAATGAATATTATAAGGAGGCCCAGAAAAAGATTGATGTGCTTCCCGCTACCTGAATAAATGTAAAATAATTGATATAGTAATTATTTTCTCATATAAGGATTAAAAGATATAAAAATTGGTCAGTATTTTCATAATTGACATTTCTCATACCGATATCAATTACTTTGTAACCTATTAATGGAAGAATTGAATTAAAAAGCATGTTATATTTGCTGATAGTTAGGTTTGATATTAGTTTACATTTAAAAGTAGTCGCTTAATGGAGTGGAAAAATCTTCGAAAAGAATTGGAAAGCTTTATGTGAAAAATTAATGCCTAAATGGCATTTATCAAGATTTATATTCTACTTATTAGTATATTGTTTTGGGTATTATAGTATTTTTATAGTTTCATGGTTAATGAGCGTGGAGAGATGTATGATGTTAATGGTGGAGGCCTTTTGGCTATCGCAATATACGCATACTATCGATAATTCAATCTACAGGTGTAAGTTTTGTCTTACAGGACTTACACCTAAATAGTATTAGAGGTGATTCTTATTTTTAATTTACGTAAATATTGGTTGTTAATTATAGCCTTAACTAATCTAATAATACCAGAAGTTGTAATTCTTTTTTTAGAGCCAAATAATGAGGATAATAAATACTCCTTGATATCAATTATTATTTATGTTATATTTATTGCCTTTTACATGATAAAATGGGTTAAGAATAAAGAAAAGTATCCAAAATTAGAATTATGGGAGCCTAGTAAGTTAATTTTAATATTTTCTATTACATATCTAATACTTAGGCTCATTCAAATAATATTTAAATAATTAAAATAAATATCATAATCAGCGAGGTATGAGAAATGGTAGAGTCTTTTTTTATAATTATTATCATCAATATTTTTTTTTGTTTGTCATTAACCTAATATAGTAAATTATGCAAAAACAAAGAATTTTACCTCACGTTTAAATGTGAAGACGTATTTTATGAGATATTTACTCATAATAAAAAACCAAAGTTTTTAAGTAGTTTAACAGGAATCAACTATTATGATGTAAAAAATCACACTATACATATACCTAGTAACCTAAACTCTAATTTACATTTAAAGGATGCATTCTTTTTTGCACATGAATGTGGATATGTTTAATTTATGGTCATTATTGGCAATATTAATATTATTAGCGATAGACATAGATGTCATTATTAAAAAACAAATTTATTTGGTTTGGACATGGACCACAATGTCAGGGTAGAGAGGGTAATTTATTAATTATGAAATTAGAAAGACGTCGCTAATGGATTAATTAATAATGGAAAAAAATATGTGGTGGAATGGAAGGTGAAAATATGTATAGTATGGCATTAGACAATTCATGGTTAATCATGAATGAAGAAGAGATGTATGATGTTAATGGTGGAAAACAGTTAGCTTACATACCAAATTCTACAATAGAAATTATTGCATTATCTATGGGAATTAATACATTGGGAACAGCATTATTAGCTATAGGTTATGCAAAATTGGTTGCAATAGTAAGCGCAAAAGCATCATTGTTAGGAGCAAAGTTAGGCTCTTTAGGTGGACCTATCGGGGCAGCTGTAGGTATAGTTTTAGGTCTTGGTGGTGCATTCTTTTTTGTAAGACCATTTGTTGATGCACTTTTACAAGGTAAAGGAATTGCTATTAACGCCAAAGAGCTATGGAATAGTGGTATTTATTACGGAATTTCATTAGGTGTCAAGTAGAAACCTATGTCTACTTAAGTAGATATAGGTTTAAATAAAATTTTCTCATGTTATGAAAGAGTGGTTTTTATGAGTATCAAAAAAGGAATTATTTATACGCAAATTGTATTGATATTTTTTAATTTTCTAAGAATGTTCTTAATAATACAAGATAGTAATTTTTTTATTATGTTTTGGATATTAAGCTATGTTCCTTGGATTATTTTACTTATTATCTTTGAGTCAGCTATACGTTCCGTTTATGTTAATAAGAGTTATAATTTACTTATGATAGTAGTATTGCTTATTAATATAGTACAAATACATATACCAATAAATAATTTTGATGAGAAATATTTTGTTCTGATAACACTAATTATTGTAAATATTGCATTATTATTAGCATTACTTTATTTCAACAAAAATAATCCTAATATAAATTCATTAATAATATATCAAAGGCTTACAGCTAAGGAGACAGAGTTAATACAAAATGAGTGTTTAGAGGCATTAGATGAAAACCATCATTCTTATTCTATTTATAGAAGTAATAAATATGGGTTTATAATAATAGGAATTCTTTTACTTAATGTTTTAGGGATACAAGATTTAAAAAAGATTGTTTCTTATGAGATTATCCTACTCATATTATCGCTTGAATTACTAGTTTTACATCATTTGAATGTTAATAGATTAAGATTAATATGCACGAGTAAAAAGAAAATTATTATAGACAATATCTCTATTTTATTATTTTTGCTTATGTGCCTATGTATGGGGTACAAATAGCATTCAAAGATTACAATACGGGACTTGGAATATGGGGGAGCCCATGGGTGGGATTAAAACATTTTCAAAATTTCATTTCCATGAGGCAGTTTTACAATGTGCTTGGGAATACATTGTTGCTTTCTTTTTATTCCCTTTTGGTGTGCTTCCCGCTGCCGATCATACTGGCTATTTTTCTGAATGAAATGCGTTCTTTAAAATACAAGAAGGTTATACAAACCGTGACCTATGCTCCACATTTTATATCTACTGTGGTTATGGCTGCAATGGTCACCTTATTTCTTTCTCCTTCAGCAGGATTTATTAATAAATTTATCGAAGCGCTAGGCTATGAGCCGGTTAATTTCATGTCAAAAGCGAATTATTTCCCGCATATCTACGTTTGGTCGGGAGTATGGCAGCATATTGGCTGGAACTCGATTATTTATGTAGCTGGCTTATCTGGGATAGATTATAATTTGCATGAGGCCGCAATGATAGACGGCGCTACCCGCTTACAGCGCATCTGGCATATTAACCTACCGGGAATTATTCCCATGATTGTAATCCAATTGATTCTTACCATGGGAGGTATGCTGGGCAGTGACTTCGAAAAAGTCCTTCTGCTTCAAAATCCGTCTATTATGGAGACAGCCGACGTACTTTCCACCTATACCTATCGGATTGGCATCCGGGGCGGTAAATTCAGCCTGTCTTCTGCAGTAGGGCTATGCGGGTCCATTGTGAACTTTATTCTGATTATAGCAACAAATTTTATCTGTAACAGGCTGGGTGAAACCAGTCTGTGGTAAGGAGAGATTAAAATTGCAGGGAATGAGAAAAGCGGAAATTTTTGATGTGGTAAACGGCGTTATTTTAACATTACTGTTTCTTATCATTTTGTATCCGTTATATTTTGTGGGGATAGCATCTGTAAGCAGTCCTGCTGCGGTGAATTCCGGACGGGTCCTGTTTTTACCCAAAGGGCTGACCATCGAAGGCTATAAATTTGTATTGCAGAGTAATGAGATATGGACAGGATATGCCAATACAATTTTTCTCACCATAGTGGGAACAATAATAAATCTTGCCATGACTATGACTGGGGCGTATGCCTTGTCAAAATCGCATCTTCCGTTTATTCGTCCGGTTATGTTTCTTTTTGCCTTTACGATGTTTTTCTC